>Ga0233431_1000675_pt1 | contig 71070 bp, 104 predicted proteins | sample SI_118_April2016_FD_179867 | JGI IMG/M metagenome (GOLD analysis project Ga0233431, IMG submission 179867) | Seawater microbial communities from Saanich Inlet, British Columbia, Canada - SI_118_April2016_200_MG | ecosystem: Environmental > Aquatic > Marine > Inlet | place: Canada: British... | reverse complement strand
AAATATTGTATTTGTTGGTCATGTTGACCACGGAAAGTCTACTACAGTTGGTAGATTAATGTTTGATTCTGGAAATGTTGATGAACAAGCAATGAGAAAATTAAAAGAGAAAGCTCAAGAGCTAGGAAAAGCTGGATTTGAGTTTGCTTTTGTTATGGACAATTTGAAGGAAGAAAGAGAAAGAGGAGTTACAATTGATTTAGCTCATAAGAAATTTATGACTTCAAAGTTTGAATATACTATAATTGATGCTCCTGGACACAGAGATTTTATTAAGAATATGATCACTGGTGCTTCACAAGCAGATATTGGTGTTTTAGTTGTAGCAGCTTCTGATGGTGTTATGGCACAAACTAAAGAACATTTGTTCTTGTTAAAGACATTAGGTGTAAATCAGTTAGCTATTTTAGTTAACAAAATGGATGCAGTTGATTATGCTGAAGAGAAGTTTACAGCGGTTAAAGAGCAAGTTACTGCTTTGTTGAAAACTATCGGATATAATCCAGATAATGTTCCATTTATTCCTGAAAGCGCTTTGCAAGGAGATAATGTAGCTAAGAAATCTGAGAAAATGTCTTGGTACACTGGTCCAACATTGTTGGAGCAATTAGATCAGTTCAAAGAGCCTGAAAGACCAACTGAATTACCATTGAGATTGCCTATACAGGATGTATATAATATCAAAGGTATTGGAACTGTTCCTGTTGGAAGAGTTGAAACTGGTGTCATGAAGATTGGTGACAAGGTTATGGTTATGCCTGCTAGAGATGGTAAAGGTAAAGTTGGTGAAGTCAAGACTATTGAAATGCATCATGAAACTATAAATGAAGCTATACCTGGAGATAACTGTGGATTTGTTATTAGGGGTGTAGAGAAGAAAGATATTGCTAGAGGAGACGTAGTTGGTAAGGTTGATAGCCCTCCAACTTTAGTTAAAGAATTCACAGCACAGATAGTTGTTTTGAATCATCCATCTGTTTTGACTGTTGGATACACTCCTGTATTCCACATACATACAAGTCAGGTAGCATGTAAGTTTACAAAGTTGTTGAAAACTGTTAATCCAGCAACTGGTGAAACTATTGCAGAGAATCCTGATATGTTGAAGAATGGAGATGTAGCTATTGTTCAAGTTGAACCTACAAAGCCTTTGGTTTTGGAGAAGCAGTCTGAAATTCCACAGATGTCTAGATTCGCAATCAGAGATGCAGGTAATACTGTAGCTGCTGGAATGTGTATGGATTTAATTAAGAAGGCTTAAACCTTCTCTTTTTATTCTTTTTATTTAAAATGGCTACTGAATATTATTTTGTTTGTGGACATGCAACTCCTATGCAATCTCCAGGATTTGAAGGATATGCTACATGTGATTGTAAAGATTGCATATATGGTTTTGACAAAAATGAAGGTGAGACTATTTGTCCAAAAGATTGTGGCCAGATTGTACTTAGCGTAGAGCAAGCAGAAAAGAAAAAATACAAAGGTAATAGTTTAGAAAAGGTTTGTAGTTCTGAGGGTAAAATTCTTCCAGGTGTTAGGAGTTAGAAAACCTTTTAAACTGTTGAAATTGCACTTTAAAGATGAAAAAAGCAAGAGTAAATTTGGCAAGTACCGAGATAGATAAGCTTAATCAGATATGCGATTCTATAGTTGATATTGCTAAAAAAACAAAGGTTGAAGTTAGAGGACCAATACCATTACCTACTAAGAAGTTGAAGTTGACTACTAGGAGAAGTCCAGATGGTGAAGGTAAGGCTTCCTGGGAAAATTATGAGATGAGGATTCATAAGAGGCTAATTGATCTGGGTGTTGATGAGCGTGCTTTAAGATTGGTTATGAGAGTTCCTATTCCTGAGAAAGTTAATATTGAAATTGAGTTATTGGATTAATTCTTGTTCTTGACATGGACAGTGGATTTATTTTTAAATGTTTTTCCTTTGATTAGTTTATGGATTCACCAAGATGGCAGGAGATACATGAAAATCAGAGAAAAAGTATAAATCATAATTTTAAACTTAAATCTAGACTTTGTGGATTTATTGCTGGAGATGGTAATATTTCTATGTCAAGATTTTTGTTGAGGTTATTTCCAGATCATGAGTCTTTAATTAATCCATTAGTTGAATCTATTGTTGAAGTTTATAATAAAAAACCATTGATTAGAAAGAATAATAATTTTTTTACTATTTCATTATCGTCTAAAGTTATTTGTGAAGATTTGATTAACATTTGCAATTTTGGAACTAGGGATTGGGAAATTCCTTTTAATTTATTTGAAAGTAAGAATGATGAAATTGAATGGTTACGGTCTTTTTTTGACGCAGAAGCCCATGTTAATTTATCTAGATGTCAAATTAAAATAAATTCTGTTAATGAGAGTGGGCTAAAGCAGATTAAGGATAGTTTGTTGAGATTTAATATTCATTCAGCTATCTATAATTATACTCCCAAAAATATACGATGGAGCAAGGTTTTTATTTTGATTATATACAGAAAGAATAGCTTGAAAAATTATAGAGGTATTATTGGATTTAATCATTCTATCAAAATGAGTAAGCTTTATAAATTAATTTGATGGCATTTTCTTATGCCGAGATCGCATAGTCCGGTTATTGCACAAAATCATATAAGATAAAATCTTTATGGTGTGTAGGCCTGGAAAGCTTGACCTGAAAGGGTACCTGGGTTCAAATCCCAGTCTCGGCGTTCATACTAATTAAGCAAAAGCCCATATGTAACAAGGCACTGAAAGTTTCTTATTAAAGGTAAATAGAAAGATGAAAACAATAATCGTGTTGAGTTTTAAAGATTTTAGAAAATGGTTAACAAAAAATCATGATAAAGAAAATAAAGTTTCTCTAGTTTTATATAAAAAACATACAGGTAAATCATCTCCATCACATAAGGAGTTAATGGAAGAAGCTATTTGTTTTGGTTGGATTGACACTACAGTGAAGAGATTGGATGAAAATAAATATATTAGAAATTTTTGTAAAAGGAATAAAAATAGTAAATGGAGCGACAATACACAAAAGTATGCTAAAGAGTTAATTAAACAGAAAAGAATGACTACAACTGGTTTAAAATTTTATAAAGAAGGTTTGAAAAGGCCTACTCATGATTTTGGAATTCCGAAAAATCCAGATATGCCCCTTGGATTAGAGAGAGATCTAAATAAAAATAAAAAAGCTAGAAAAAATTTTGATAGTTTTTCTGCATCTACAAAAAAAATGATTTATAGGTGGATTTTGAGGGGAAAACGTGAAGAAACAAGATCTAAGAGAATAAGGATTACCGTAGAAAACGCGGAAGTAGGAAGTAAAAATATTTTTGAAACACAGAAAATAAAATAGATTTTTATAGTAGTTTTTGTCTAAATCATTTTTAATTTTTATTTTTCAAATTCTTTATTTTCTTTTAACCAATTTTTTATTTTTTTACCATTAGAATTATAAGTTGTGTTATCCCAATATTCTCCAAATTCTTTGCTAACACTATATGCTGCTTCTCTACAAAGGATAAAATATGGTTTTTTAGGTTTTTTATTGTGTTTGTCTAATGCGATGAAATGGTCAATAAAAATTAGACATTTTATTAGTTTTTTACCTGTTTTGAAATCATAAGTCCATACTTCTTCTAAATCATATTCTATTTCCCTTTCTTTTAATTTTACTAACTCAGTTTCATTAACTTGAAATAAAACTCCGTTAATGTTTGAATTTTTATTTTTTTTAATGTTTAATAAGTTTGAATGATCTTTACCTTGCATATCTAATAGATTGAAAATTCTTTTGTAACCTTTGACAATTATATATCTGAATTTTCTGTCTTTCAATGTTTTTTTGAATGATTTATGACTTACCAAGCTTCCATAAGCTGCAATATAATATTTTTTATTTGTGTACTCGTAATCCATGTCTTTATTTTGATTATTAGGTTTTTATAATTTTTGGTAAAATATATAAACCTGTAATTTGAAATAACTATTATGAAAAGGGTGTTGATATTATTATTCTTGGTATTGTTTGTTTCTAGTTGTTCTCAATTTGATGATGATGAAAATATTTTTGGTAGCAATGTTACAAATAATGGAGATAATGAAACTAATGGTTCAATCTTTAATAATACCATAAATCAAACTTCTAATGAAACCAGTAATAATACAAATAACCAAACAGACGAAACTAACGATCATGGTCCTCAAACTTGTTTAGATACTGATGGTGGTTTGGAATATGAAGAAAGAGGCACAGTTATTGTTTCAAATGGTCAGTTTAGACAAGTTGCAGATAGGTGCGAGGATACTGGTCAGTTAGTCGAGTATTATTGTAATGGAGTTGAATTGGGTATTCAACCATATTATTGTATTGAATTGGGTGCTTATATTTGTATGAATGGTGCTTGCGTTGGTGTTAATGCTACAAATACAACTAACACTACAGACAATGAAACTAATGGTACAAATAGTACTTAATTATCTTTTACTGAAACTTTTGCTTATAGATTCATTCCAGAATTCAGGGAGTCCAGATTTAATTACTCCTTCAAAATCGTCTGAAATAATATATGAGTAATTTTTCTTTTCTTTATCTATTTTTTTAAATTCTTCCGATACTTTACCAAATATGTCTTGCAAACCTTTTCTTTCAAACCTAGTTTGCAATAATGAAGGTTCTTTGAAGATTAAAATATCACAAAGTCTTAGAACATTTAAATCTAGCATTCCAGAGTTTTGAGTTACGAATACTAATGAAAGATTTTTGTGTCTGGCTATTGCTAATAATGAAGCTAAAAATTTATTTGATTTATTCATTGATTCTCTTGATGAAAAAGAGATTCCTGCTTCGTCCACCAATACTAATGAATTGTTTGGAATCTTTTCAATATTATCTGCTTTTTTAATCCATTTTGGAACTTTTGAGGAACCAAATCCCAATACATATGGGTTTTTGTTTAAAATTTTTCCTGCTTCAATTAGTTTCATTCCCAATGCTGTCTTTCCTGCACCTCTTCTTCCCAAAATTAACATGATTAATGATGTATCTCTAAAATTTTTAATGAATTCTTGGAAGTCGCCTTTTATTTCAGAATGTATCTCGAAGCTTGTAATAGCTCTATTTAGTTTATTTATTCTTTCTTCACTTATTTTGATTTCTTTTTCTTTTTTTAATTTTTTTATTAATTTGAACATGGTTTGAATATGGAATATGTGTTTATAATAATTTATGTTTTTATAGTAAATTATTTAAATGAGTCTTCTTTTTGGATTTAAAATGGTTGAAAGAACTTTAGTTTTGTTGAAACCCGATTGTGTGCAAAGATGTTTTGTGGGTAGAGTTGTACAAAGATTCGAAGATGCAGGTTTTACTATTATTGGTATGAAAATGGTGTGGGCTGATGAAGATTTGGCAGGAAAACATTATGGTGAAGATATCACCAAGAGAAGGGGTGAAAAAGTAAGGACTGCTATGATTAAGTTTCTTAGAGAAGGTCCTGTTGTTGCAATTGCTTTGGAGGGTGTTGATGTTATTGAGAATGTTAGGAAGATAGTTGGTGGAACTGAACCTAAGAGTGCTAACCCAGGTACAATTCGTGGTGATTTTTCACATATGAGTTTTAAACATGCTGATAGTGTTGGTAAGGGCGTACCTAATCTGATTCACGCTTCTGGGAATTTTGGAGATGCTGAAAAGGAATTGAAGTTGTGGTTTAAAGAGGAAGAATTACATTCTTATACTACTGTTCATGATTTGCATGTTTATTGAATAGAAATTCCCTACAAACCAAACGTTTTTTCAAATTCTTTCATTTCTCTTATTTTCTGTGAGAAAGAGTATCCTTTTTCTGTCAAAGTTATGAATCTGGATTTTTTTTCTTCTATTTTTTCTATTAATTTTTTTTCCATTAATTCTTCTAAGTATGCATTCATCTGAATGTGAGATAAATTAGCCTTGTACATTAGATGTGTGGGTTTTATTTTCCCATTCTTTAATTGGATAGACATAATTATATCATGTATTATGTCTGTTCTACTTCTTTTTCTTTCCATTATTAACAACTGCCATTAAAACTAGTAATAATACGAAATATCCTACTAATTGGGTTATCTCTCCTAACATGAAGAACAATCTATTGATTGGTATAAACATGAAAAATATGTGACTTATTGCTATTGTAGTGAATGCAGAGTGTAGCATTTTTGTGTTTGTGTTTTTGGTTTCAAAATATTTCTTTAAATAAATTAACGCTATGAATCCTGTTAAGAACAATGCAGTTAAATGGAAAATTTGGTAATTTAAGTTGCTTAGATATGTTGATAATAATATTAAATATGATACAAGGAAAATGTTTGCTTTTGAATTCTCTTTTTGATACAAACTATATAAGAAGTATAAACCGAGAAGATGCAGTAGTACATGTCCAGAATAAGTTAATACAGATAGTATATTGAAACTTCTTACTGCTTCTAATGCAGATACAATTACTCCATGTTGAATATCTTTGTTTATGTTATAGTATACTGTTAGATTAGTTAATAATTTGAAAAAGAATGATAGACAAATTAAGAAAAATGATCCAGCTAAATAGAGATAGGTTTTATTGCTTTTATTTAATTTATAATACTTGTAACTGTAGTAGCTGATTGCTAGCAGAACTACAAATGCAATTACATCTATAACTATAGAAGGTAGGTAGAACCAATCTGGTCCAAATTTTATTGGTATCATCTCGAAGTGGGAACTTGATTTTGATTTAAAAGATTTGTGTAATTACTTACTTGTAACGCCTTTCATTGGTTATTAATAAAGGATTTTTCATAATTTCTTCCGAGGTGATTAAGTGGTATTAAGGTCTAAAAAATTATCATTTTTAAATGACTACGAATTAGAGTATCTCTATCATTTGAGAGATAAATTAGTGAATGGGCTGAAGTGGAAGGCAAAATTAGCCAAATCCGAAAATTATATTAATTTGGAGCAACTATGAATAAAGGGGGTGTTAATTGTGTTTCCTACTGATGAAATGGTTTGGGAAGACGATACGTTTGAGGACGAATTAAGAGATATAAAACAGAGATTAGATGATGATGAAATTTCGGCTGCAGAAGAAGGTTTTTGGTTGGGTTATCTCGACGAAAGTTAACAGTAATTATTAATATCTACTAGTGTTAGGTTTAGGTAGTATGTACTATACTAAGGTGCTCTTTCTTGTTCCTCTTCTTCTTGTTTTGGAGGATTTAAATTTACACCCAAATCTTCTAACGCTTTTTTGTGAGCTTGTATTAACTGATCTACTACAGATAGTAATTGCATTAGCCCTTCTCTCTCTTTGATCAAGGTTGCTAGTGAACCTTTGTGATATCCAATTGTTTCGTCTTTTTCCATTTTTATTTGTATTTAGCTATTTGTTTTAGAATTGCTTGTGTTATAAAATCTTCTTCATCTGTGAATATTTTTGTTGTTTTTACTATTGTTCTAATGTTGTCTACTAGTTGTTTTGGTAACTCTATTTTTTCTATTTCCATTTTTGATTAGAGTTGGTTTATTGTTTATAAAAATGTTGGTTTTTATTGTGGTTTTGTGAAAATTGGTAATACTATTTTTCCCCTTATGTTTGCTGAACATTTTACTTCTAGTGTTGTTTTATCTAAGTCTGTTTTTGAAACTTCATCAACTGGAATTGCCGCAATTAAGTCTTCTCTCTCTGGAAGTCCGGAAATGAATCTTGTTCTTCCCCCTCTTTTTGGGTAGGGCTCTCCAGTTGCGTTACCAGTAATCAAGGATCCACGGTCATACATAAAAGAAGAGTATCTTGAATTCGCTAGAAAATATATTATTCCTTCATCACCAAAAGCTTCAAGTTCAGGGCCATGTAATGCCAAATTAAATTTGATACCGTTCATAACTAAAGATAATTTTTGTTCGTCATTCATTTTTATTGGAGAATCTAGAAGTGTTTATAAAGTTTAGTAAAAGGGCCATGCGGAGTGTCCGAATTGGATTAATAGGTCTACTTTCATATCTTTTAGTCCTAATGGTGTGTCACAGGCTCCGTAGCAGTCTCCTGCCCAGATTAGTATTTCTGCTTCTGTTTTTTCTTTTAGTTCGTTTACTATGTTTGTAGCTTCTGGTTTTAGACCGTCTGGTAGTTGGATGCAGACTGTTTTTGCTTTGTTTTTCTTAATTTCTTCTGCTACTTTTTCTAGTTCTAAGTCGTAATTCATAGTTAGAATTAAATGGTTATTCTTTTAAATGTTTATATTTTGCTATTTTTATGGGATTGGAAATAACAGTAAAGGATTATCATTTTATGGTCGCAGATGGTTGCAAAATAAATCAAGTAAACAGCTGTTTATCTAGTGATATTACAGCATATAGTCGTGGAATGGATATGTTAAAACGAGGTACTTCTATAAAAGATGCTAGAAGTTTTTTACTGATGACGAGTCTTGGAATCATACATGATTTATACCAATTTGATAAACAGCTAGAATTAAAATGTCCTTCTTGTGGCAAAAATTATACTTTAACAAAAGAAGATTTTAAAATTGGCGAGGAAGCTTATCAGGAAATTGTTGGAAATCAATCATAATTCTTTATATAAATCACTTAAATTCAACTCAAAACCAACACAAGGCATTTCTAGTTCGAAATTGTTTAAAACTTCTGGATTAATTTCTCCGATGTAGGCTATTCCTTTGTCTTTTGTGTAGACTCTTGCTACTCTTCCATCAATGAATGAGTCGTGTTCTGTTTCTTTTATGGTGTATTTAATTCCTAATTGATCTAGTAATGATTCTAAGATTTGTCTAGCTTCTGTGTAGTTTGCTTCTTTATGCGATATTAGTACTGAAACTCTTGATTTTTCTTCTGGAGTAAAAACTGTTCCAATTTCAAATATTTTTTGAGGATATTCATATTGTCTGTTATTTTTTAACACTTCAAGCGAGGAAGGTATCATCCAAGCTCTTAGAACGTTATAATCTTCATTTAGTGCGTTTGCTATTTTTACTAGCTTTAATTCTGCTTTCATGTTTTTATTTTGAACTTTTTCACTAGTTAGATTGTAAGTATTTGTTTCTATTAAGCCAAAACCTGTTAGAATGTTTGCTATTTTGTTTTTGAACTTTTCAAATTCGTCTTCTTTTGCTATTGTAGATACGTTTGGTATTTCTTCTTCAAAATTTTCATAACCATATGCGATTGCTATTTCTTCTGCTATATCTATTTCGTGTAGAATATCTGTTCTGTAAGCTGGAATTAAAACGTAAGGTTTTTTGTAATCTAAACCCATCTTTTGTAGTAAATCGTAAATGTTTGTTTCTGTTAACTTTAATCCTAATCTTTTACTTAAATATGCTGGGCTGATTTTAATTTTATTTGGCTCTAGGTTAGGATATTTTTTGTTTCCTATTTTTACTGGGTAAATCTTTCCACCCCTATCTGCTAGACTTGTTACAATTATAGTTAGTGCTTGTTCAATTGCGTTTTGATCTGTTCCAGTAACATCTATGAATAAATTCTTTGTTTTTTCTGTTACTTTAGTTTCTTCTGAATTAATTACTGGTGGCATTGAAAGAACTTGGTTTTTTGCATCTAACCAGATTGGATATTCATCAAAATCTTCTAGTAAATGTTTGAACATAGTTCCTTTTGGATGTTTTTCTAATATTTCTAGTAAAGTGTATTCTTTATTCGTTTCTAATGGTGTAAATTTGAAATCTTTTGGTTTAGTTGTGTAGGTTAATGGAAATTTTATTGTGTCTAGGTCGTATACACCTATAGAAACTTTTTTTCTGTTTCTTCCATGTGTTGTGTGAAGTTTTTCTTGAACTTGCATTAAAGATTTTATTATTGCTTCGTCTAATTTTATGTTTTTTATTATAGCGCTTACTGCAAATGGTCTAACATTTTCTACTTTTTTATCTATAATTGCTTCATAGGTTGAAGATTCTAATTTGTATTTTCTTAATCCTTTTTTTATTCCTGTAAAAGATGCTAATGCTTTTGCGAAACCTTCTGCTGAGAGCATATCTGGTCTGTTTGGGAAAATTTCTACTGTTATTTCTTTATCTGTAACTTCTTCCAAATCTGTTCCAAGCATAGAAATTCTATCTTTTAGTTCTTCATCTGGAAGTTCCTTTCCCATGAGATCAAATAGATCTTTTTTATCTATTGTTATTGTTGGCATTTTAGTTCCATTGACATTGATTATTTACACAACCGCATTCTAAATTGTACTCTAGATGGTTGTAACATTCTTTCCATTCACATGTTGTTGAAATTGGATCTTGAAAATTACTTTGACAGACTTGTAGTGAGCAGCCAGCCCTTGAACAATCTTGGTCTTCATTACAAAATCCTAGTGTTGAATCTCCACAAAATGGTTCTTGTTCTTCAACTATTGTACATGCTGAGATAAGTACTAATGCCGCAATTAATATTATTTTCATATCCATGTTTTTATTGACTGTTTTTGATATTATAAGTTTTTCTCATATTATCATAAGACTTATATATTTACCTCGATTTCCCTGAAAAATGACGAGAGAAAGACCTGAATTAACTGATAAATTTCCTGCTATTGATGGTATTGAGAAGGCTAAGGGGTCAGCTGGCAGTCAAGGTTTCTATTCGCCAGAAGATGCAGTAAGAGCTGATGTTGCCGAGATTTTAGCCATGAATGGTAAAGACTTTTATGATTGGTATGAACCTAGATTTAAAGCAGTTGAGAATTTACTTGAACAGTTTAAATTGTTTGGAAGTGTTCCTCATTTACATTATGGTAGTAATGAACGAAGTCAAGAGCATAAGATGACTGCAGTTTCTTCTGTTAGGGGGCTTGTTGAGAGTTTGCAGCAAGGCAGAGAATATTTGCTTAAAATTCGAGAAGTTTGGCAGGATGAAGAGTCTAGCACTTAATTAAATTCCTATTTTTATTTCTTTTAATTGTTTTAGATCATTTTTGTACAAATCTCTAATATCTTTTAATTCGTTGTACATCATAACTATTCTATCAAATCCAGGTCCCCAGGCCAATACTGGAATATCTTTTCCCAATAATGGTTTGACTACTTCTGGTCTAAAAATTCCTGCTCCACCCAGTTCTATCCAAGTTTTCTTTTCTGGAATGTAGGCATCTATTTCTAGAGATGGTTCTGTGTATGGGAAGTATGCAGGTCTAAATCTGACTTTTTCGTATCCCATTTTCTTAAAGAATTGTTTAAGATATCCTAAAAGATGTTTGAAGTTTGCATTTGGATCTATAACTATTCCTTCTGTTTGGTTAAATTCAAATAAGTGTGACCAATCTAGGGCTTCATTTCTATAGTTTCTTCCTATTGCAAAGTATTTTTTTGGTAGGTCTTTTTCTTCTAATTTTGAAATTGTTTTTGCTGAAAGTACAGTTGTGTGCGTTCTAAGTACCAATTTTTTTGCTTCATCTTCTGACCATTTGTATTTCCAGGAGTGTTCGTGTTGTTTCTTTACTTTATCTTTGAAATTTGATGGTAATCCTCCAGTTCCTTTTATGAAGAATGTATCTTGCATTTCCCTTACTGGATGATCTTGTGCTGTGAATAGTGCATCAAAGTTCCAGAAACTTGTATTTATTATGTTTCCAGTCATTTCTTCGAAACCCATATCTAACCAAATTTGTTTTGCTCTTTCTATTGATTCGTTTATGAAATGTCTTTTTCCTGGATAAATTTTTGGAACGTTTACTTCTACATCATATCTTCTGAATTTTTTATTTCTCCAAGTTTCATTTTTTAGCATACCAGAAGTTAGAGTTTCTATTAGGTTGGGATTTATTTTTGTTTTTAGTAGATCTCTTCCCAAATCTGTTAATTTTGTTGTTAGAAGTTTTTTTGTTTCAGTTTTTATTAATCCTTTTCTTGTGTTTAATTCTTTTATTATTTCTTTTTGTTTCTTTGTTATGTTTTCTTTTTCTATTGGTAACTGTTTTAGGAGTTCTTCTTCAGGAAATTTTAGTTTCTTTCCTTCTTTAGTTATCTTTATTTTTCCTTTTAGTATGAAGTCTATTGCTTTTTTTCTTTTTAGTAATCCTAAGCAAGCGTTTATTTCTTCTTTTGTTAGTTTAGCTTTATCTTTTATTTCGTTTAAAGTTAAAGGTTCAGTTAGTGCTTTTAGAAATCTTTTTTCAGGTAAGCCTGTTTCTAAATATTCTTTACCATTTTCTGCTATCTCAACTATTTCTGACTCTGATTTTTCTATTTTTACTAGCTTTTTGTTTTCTAACCATTGTAATGCTCTTGTTATCTCTATTTCCTTTAGTTCTGTTGCTTTTTGAATGTCTTTTAATGAATTTTTGGTCTTCAGAACTGGTAGTACCTTCCTTTCTAGTGGTGTTAGTTTTTCTCCCAGTATTTCTAGGTTAGTCATAGATATGTGATTGCCTTGGATAATTTAAAAGTTTTGGGGTTTGGAAGAATTTTTAAACTTGTTATTGGTGGCAATATTATGGATTCTGGCTCTGGATTAGAAAATGTATGTGCTAAGAGGGAAGATTGCCCCGAATATAATAACGGTAATTGTGATACTTATCAAGGAAAGTGTTTTCATGAGAACAAGAGCGATAGAGGAAATACAACTGATTTGAATAGATGTAATAAATTAGTTCCTGCAACAGATGATGAATTAATGGAGTGGATGGATCCTATGATCTGTTCAGATTGTAACGAAGTAATTTGTAGTGATTGTGATCAATATCTTGGTTTTAGATGGAATGAGCAAGGTTATGGAACTGATGATTGAACTAGAATTTATGATTAATTTATTTCTTCTACTTTTATAGCTAATACTGGACAAACGGATTCTGCTTCTTTGTTTAGTTTTAGATCTTTTTCATCTACTATTAATTCGAATTTATTTGTTTCTTCATTTAATTTGGCTCCCTTTAGGTCTACTTTTCCATCTTTTGAAAGTTCCCAGAATTCCGGAGCTACTACATTGCAAGAAAGTGCTCCAATGCAGGCTTCTCTATCAAAAATTATTTTGTATTTAGTCATTATAGTTGGATGTTTAGGAAGTTCCTTATTATCATTCCTATTACAAAAGAAACGGCTGCTATTCCAAGACTTATGGATAATATTTCAAAGAATCTTTTTCCAAATGGTTGTTTTCTAGTTTTTGATAAGTATAATGTGAAAATGAATATTAGTATTGTTGCGTTTATCAATGTAAATATTAGTGCATGAAAATAGTAACTCATTATGAAGAATGGTATTACTAGAACTATTACTGCAATGAAATATGCTATTCCTGTGTATAATGAATGTTTTAGAAAGTCTCCTTCTCCCATAATTTTTTTGGATAAATATTCTGATGCTGACATAGATAGCGCTGCAGTTATGCCTGTAATTAGGGCTGCAATTCCAACAATAGTTGTATTAAGAAATGCTAAAGTTAATCCAGCAATTACGCCAGTAAGCTCTATTATGGCGTCATTTAATCCAAGAATCATGGAACCTGCATAATGTTCACTTCTTTTCATTAAAGAATTTTAGATTTTGATTTTTTTAAATGTTTTGTATATGGATAATTATTTAAATTCGTAGAGAGTGATTTTGTTATGATAATAAAGAGTGTGAAGGTCAAGAAAATAAGAAATTCTCGTGGTGATGAAACCATTAAAGTTATTGTTAAATCTAATACTGGTAAGGGCGAAGCTTCTGCTCCTTCTGGTGCTAGCAAAGGTAAATTTGAGGTCAAAGATTTTGTTGGTTCTGTTGACGATTCTGTTAATTTTTTGAAGAACTGTAAGGAATTAATTGGTTTGGAAATAAATTCTTTTGATGATTTGGAGAAAGTTGAAAAAATAGTTGATAAGGAAAAATATGGTGGTAATACTGTTATTGCTCTAGAGTATGCTATCTTGAAAGCACTTGGTCAAATGTGGGAAGTTATTAATCCAAAATCTAGGAAAATAGCTAGACCATTAAGTAATGTTATTGGTGGTGGTGCACATTTTGAAGGTGCTTGTTCAGATATACAAGAATTTTTGATTTATCCAGTTGGTTCTAAAAGAATAAGTGATGCAGTCAAAGCAAATAGTTTAGTTCATAGTGAGGTTGCTAAGAAGTTAAGGGAAACTTGTCCTAGTTTTGATGGTGAAACTACTGATGAAGGTGCTTGGGCCCCAAATTTAAGTAACTATGAAATACTTGATTTGTTGTCTTCTGTTGTTAAAGAAGTTTCTAGTGATGTTGGTTTTAGTATTAGAATTGGTTTAGATGTTGCTGCTTCTAGTTTTTGGAATGGAAAAAATTATGTTTACAAGAATTTTAGTAAAGATGAGAGAGATAAGATTTTGGATAAGAAAGGACAGATTAAATTCATTTCAGAGTTAATTGAGAAATATAACTTGCTTTATGTTGAAGATCCTTTAGAGGAAGAAGATTTTTCTGGGTTTGCTACTTTGACTAAGAAATTTAAAAATAAATGTATGATTGTTGGTGATGATTTAGTTGTTACAAATTTAGAGAGGTTGAAGAAGGCTAAAATTTCTGGAGTTATTGTAAAGCCAAATCAGATTGGTTCGTTGATTGAAACTAAGAAATTTGTTGATGAAGCTCGTAGTAAAAAGATGTATATGATTGTTTCTCATAGAGCTGGAGAAACTTTGGACACTTCTATTTCTCATTTAGCTGTTGGTTGGGAGATACCGATGATAAAATGTGGAATTTATGGTAAAGAAAGAACTGCTAAGTTGGACGAGTTGAGGAAGATTGCTAAAGAAATTCGGTCTAGTGTTTAATTTATACATAAATTACTTAAATAGCGTTATGTTCTGAAATTTGCTCTTTAAAAATGACAGATAAATATAAAATTTTGTATGTAGTGAAGGAAAGAGATCTTCAATCTCCCACTTCTACTGAAGTTAATAATTTATATGCAGCAATGGAACGTGGTCACGATCCTTATATTGTATTTCCGCAAGATTTTTTTGTAGATAAAGGTGAGTTAAAAGTAATAGGGAGACGTCCTAATGCTATTAAACTTAGAGATATTTTTGAATATCAACATTATTTGGAGACTAGGTTAACTTTGAATGATGATAGAATTCCTGTTAGCGAGTTTGATATTGTATTTTCAAGATCTGTTCCAGTTGTTCAAGAAGAAAGAGGAACTGATGAAGCCACTTTGACTTACCTTAAATCTATGAAAACTATGTATCCCAATGTTGCTTTTATTAACGATCCAGATGCAATTTCTAGAGCCGGTTCGAAAATTTATGATTCTGTTGTTTTAAGTGAGTTTACTCCCGTTACTCATGTTACCAAAGATGAACGCAGGCTTACTGGTATTTTGATGTCCGGAACTAATTGGATTGCTAAACCTTTGGATGAACTTGGTGGTGTTGGGATTATTGGGATAGATGAAGGACAGTATAATAGGAGAAACATAACTCCTTTCTTGCAAATTTTACTTCGTGATCCAAGTTCTTCTACTGCTGGTACCAGGCCTTATGTGATTCAAGGTGCTGTAGAGGGTTTGGAAAGAAGACTTGTTGTTTTGGGTGGAGAATTGTTAACTTCTTTTGGAAAAATTCCTGATGATGATGATCAAAGGGCCAATGTTAATACAGGAGCAAAATTTATTCCTTTTGAACCACAGCAAGGAGATTTAGAATTAGTTGAAAAGATGTCTCCTTTATTGGTTAAAGAAGGTTTACATTTAGTTGCTTTAGATGTAATTGGTCCTGAGAAGGATGGGACTCTAGAATATACCAAATTAATTGAACTTAATGCTAGGTGTCCTCAATGGCAAGTCGGGTTGGTATCTCAAACAGAGGCTTTTGATATTGCCAATAAAGTTATTGAGTATTCTGAAAAACTTTATAGAGAAATAAATGGCAAATAGAAATCTAAATGTAGGAGTCATGTATTCTGAAAATACTTTTTCCTCTCCAATAAATAATGGTGTTTCTTCTGGTTGGCCTAGTAAATATTCTGCAAGAATGTTTGTCGAATTTATTAATAGTGGATTAAACCTTTATAATTTAAAATGGTCTGATATTTCTAAAAATTTAGATATTGTGAAAACTACAAATTTGGAAAGTGGTGAAGTTTTAAGGAATATTCCTCTTGATTTTTTAGACGTTTTATGTTTTTTTGGGTTTGGAGACATTGGAGAACTACAAGGAAATGATGAAGAGATTACTGGTCTTGTTGATATTTTAGATAAAAATCCTGTTATTCCAACTATTAATCCAACATCTGTTGTTTTGTCTGCTAGAAAAAATAAAAAGAAATATCTTTTAAATCTAAACGAAATAGGAATCCCAGCGCCAGAAACTAGGTTAGCTTTTTCTTTAGAAAGTGCTGAAGAAATTGGTTGTGAATTTATTGGTAAATACGGTGGTTTTGTGGTTAAGCCCGTAAATGGATATGGTGGATATTTAATTGATAAATTTCCAGGGGGTGACAGTAACGTTCTTGATAAGATATTATCTGAGCAAGGTGAAATATTAGTTCAGCAATATGTAGATGATATCCATGAATTTGGTGAGAGATCTGTTTATATTGTTGATGGAAAAATAGAATATACTGTTTTAAAAAAAACGTCGGATGGAATATTGACTAATGTTACTAGAAATAGATCACATGTTAACAGATTTTTAGTAGAATGTACTCCCGAAGAAAGAGAGTTAGCTTTTTTGGCTAGAGAGACTCTTGCTCCTGATGCACTTATTGCTAGGGCAGATTTAATTGGAAGACAGGATAACCCTTTGATTGGTGAGCTTACTTTGTCATCAATAGGATTGCATAATAGCTTATTTGAAAATATGGAAAATCTGCCAGCTAAGGCATACTTAAAATTAATTGATAAGTTAACCTCATGAAAAACTTTATAAACTGATTAATTTGCTCAATTCTAATATGACTGAAGAAAAAATGTTGGTACCCTTAGATGATTATTTGAAATCTGGTTTACATATTGGTACTAAATTCAGAACTGCATTTATGGCTAAATTTATCTATAAGGTTAGACCAGATGGTTTATCTATTTTGAATGTCGAAAGTGTTGACAAGAGAATTGGTTTGGCTGCAAAGATGCTTTCAGAGTATGATCCTAAAGATGTTATAATTGTTTGTAGGCGAGAGAATGGATTTACAGCTGTTAAATTATTTTCTAAAATAACTGGAATTGATGCTGTTGCCGGTAGATACAAACCTGGTAGTTTGACTAATGTTGAGCTTGAAGAGTTTCTTGAGAAGAAATTGGTTTTAGTATGTGATCCAATTCCAGATAAGAATGCTGTTGCTGATGCATCCAAATTGGGTATACCAGTTATTGCTCTTTGTGATAGTAATAATGAGTGTAAAGATGTTGATTTGGTTGTTGCTTGTAATAACAAAGGAAAGAAAAGTTTGGGATTAATTTTCTATATTTTGGCTAGAGAATATTCTTTGGCTAAAGGTTTAATAAAGTCTGAGAAGGATTTTAAACACAATATTGATGATTTTGTAGGCGAATAATTCTTATAAAGTATTTATTGTTTCTTTTTTGCTGGTGATTTAAATAAGTTTTGTAGTTTTTGCAGGAAGCATAGGTCTTGGTAAGACAACTGGTGCTAGAGTTGTAAGTAAGGGACTTGATTATGAAATGTATGAAGAACCTGTTGAGGATAATCCATTTTTAGAACCTTTCTATAAAGATCTTAAAGATAGCAATTTTCCTTCTACAGCGGCATATCACTTGCAAGTTGGTTTTTTGGGAACTCGTATTGGTGCACATATAGCTGCACAATTTATGAAATTTGAAGCTCAGTTGAAAGCACAACAAAAATTGCCTGGAAAAAAAGGAATTGTTCAAGATCGTGGTCTTTTTGAAGATAGGTTTGTATTTGCTCAAATGTTAAATAGAGATGGAATTATATCCGATAGAGATTTTAAAGCTTATTGCCTTTTTTATGATAATTTTATGAAATATATTGAAAATCCTGATTTGGTTGTTTATTTGAGGGCACCTCTTGATATCCAAATAGAAAGAATTAGAAAAAGAGGTAGAAAGATGGAATTGGAGATGCTAAAACCAGGTGATGATTATTTGATAAGACTTGGAGTAGCTTACAATGGCTGGTATGAAAGTTACGCTGGGAAAAAAATAAGTTTAGACTCTTCTACATTAGATTTTGCGAATGTGCCTGAAGATCAAAGAAAGCTTGTTGAGATAGTGCAAAGAGAATTAGCTGCTTAGATAGCTCCGCCTGTTAAATATATGTTGTGCCCCCTTTTGGCTATTCTTCGTCTTCTTCGTAACCTTGCATAAATCCTTCTTCTTCTGGTGAAATTTCGTCGTCGTTTACTCTTGATTCTCTACTCTTTTTGTTGTACACGTTGTCTTCTCTTAATGAAGGATCATCTTCGAAATTTTCCTCGAAGTCAGGTTCGTCATTAAACTCATCAACCATAATCTGAAGCTTTAAAATACCCTATAAAAGCATTTCGATATTTCAGAAACATTTAAAAAACATTTTCCCATTTTTAGCTTATGATTTATAAAGTATACAATGGTGATAAACTAATTTCAGGCAGATGTAGATTATTTAACATGTTTTTTTCTAAATTTAGAGGCTTGATGTTTAGAAAGCTTAGCTCTGGTGATTCAGTTCTTTTAAAATCAAAAAAAGAAGGAGTAGCTATGACTGCTATACATATGTTCTTTGTTTTTTATCCTATTGATGTTCTTTGGTTGGATTCTAAGATGAAAGTTGTTGATAAGAGGAGAGTTTATCCTTTTATGCCATATGCTGCTTCTAGAGAACCTGCAAAATATGTTTTTGAGATAAAGAATGCAGGTACTGTTCTTGTTGGTGACAGACTAAGATTTACTCCAGTTTTACCTACGCTTTAATACTCTTTTTTTAAAAATTTTCCAAGCATTTTTAAGAGAAATATGTAAAACTAAACTAATTCCAATTACTATTAATAAAATTCCTGGAATTATTGGAAGTACAAGGCCTGCAATACCTGTTAAAATGAAAATTACTCCAAATATTAATTGTATAATTGCCCAAAACATAGTTGTTCTTTATTTCGGTAGTTTTTTAAATTTACTATTTTATTTAATATTATGAATTTTATATTTAAACTAATCAAAGGGATATTTGGATTCTTTTTTGGGATTGTTAAATTTATTATTGGTCCTATTTTGATTGGTATGGTTGTTTTGGCTGGTCTTGTTTTCTTTGGGTTTTATTACTTTTCTGATTTGGGTGTAGTCTATAGTCCTGATTGCGTTGAAGTTAGTTTAAATGAAAGTGTTGTTGCTTGGAATAATACTGTATCTGATGAAGATTTGAGCAGAATTAATTACGGTGATTATACTTTTTCTGGAATTGAAATATTTGGACAGGATATTTTGAGTAGTTTGAAATGCAAAGTTGGTTCCGAAGAAGGACAGAATGTAAATTATTGTTATTTAGATAAAAATATAAGAATTAGAAATATTGATTCTGAAGGAAATATTTTGGATAGCAAAAAAATTGGTTTGATTTTTGATTCTGAGAATAATTTAGTTGGTGCTTATTGTTAAGATATTAATCTTATTTCTTCTCTTGACATAGGTGTTTCACAATAGTGGCATCTAACTCTTAATGGCTCTTGATCTTCTACATGAAATATGCTTTGTGCGTGTTCCGAGTGTAAGGGGTTGGTTATACATTTTGGATTTTGACATTGTATTAGTCCACAAAGTTTTTTTGGGAGAACAACTTTTCCTTTTTTGAATACTTTTCCTTCTCTAATTATATTTACAGTTGTATTTGTTACTAATGATACTTTGCTCAATTCTTTTTCAGTTAATTCTTTATCTTGAAAACCAATTACATCTTTTTTTCCTCGGCTTATGCTCTTAATATTTTTTGCTTGGATCAATGGTGTATTTTTGTAGTTTTCCATGCCAAGTACTTTTAGAACCTGTGTCCCCTTTCCGCATTCAATGTGATCTATGAGAGTACCATTTCTTAGTCTATACAAGAAGTTTTCTCCTTTTTTTGCTCCATTAGTTATTTCTACTTCTTTCCATAATTTTTCATTTGTTTCTCCTATTTCTTTGTCTTCAAATCCATCTCCAAAAACTTTCAAAAGTATTGCTTGTCTCATAAATACTCCATTTTTTGCTTGTTCAATATATTTTGCATATGGTGTGTTATCAACATCAATTGAAATTTCTAAATTGTGTTTAAAACGTGGTAATGGGTGAAGTATTATCATGTTCCTTTTTGCATCTTTTAATGATTCTTTGTTTATTTTGTAAATTCCGCTTACTTTTTTATATTCTATTTCTCCTTCTGGCCCCTCTTCAAATCTTTCTCTTTGGATTCTTGTTACATATAGGACATCTACTTCTTTTATTGTTCTTTCTAAATCTTCTGTGATTATTGGGGTTCTGTTTGTTTTTTCTTTGTAATCATTTATTCTCCACTCTTGCATTTTTAGATTTGGTGGTGAAATTAGCCAAACTTCTACATTGTATTTTTCTAATGCTTGAAGTAATGAATGAACTGTTCTGCCATATTTCAAATCTCCAATTAGAGCTATTTTTAATCCATCTATTGTTCCTTTTTCATCTAAAATTGTCATTAAATCTAATAATGTTTGTGTTGGATGATTGTTGCTACCATCCCCACCGTTTATTATTGGAACATTTGAATTATCTGCTGCTAATCTTGCTGAACCTTCTAAGCCATGCCTCATGAAAATTGCTTTGTATCCATAAACTTGAAACATTCTTATAGAATCTATCAATGGTTCTCCTTTTTGTACAGAAGTTCCTTCAGAACCTGCGAATCCGCTTATTTGTCCGCCTAAATCTGTTACTGCTGTTTCTGAACTGACTCTTGTTCTTGTAGAATTTTCAAAGAATAAAGATGCTATTTTTGTATTCTTTAGTAAATCTGTTTTTAATTCTCTTTTTAATTCTAGTGCTTCTTTAATTAGACCGTCTATATCTTGTTTTGATAAATCTTTGATTGAAATTAAATCTTTCATTAAAAAAGAAATACTTCAGTTTTTATTATATAAATATTTGTTGAGTTTGATATAGTTGATGGAAATATATTTAAAGCAGAGTAGGTTTACTTTTTTATGAGAAAAACTAGTTTATATTTGGCAACTTTGGCTGCAAGTGTGGCATTAAGTTATGGTTCTGTTAATTCTGATTCTAATCCATTTATTAAGTATATTTCTCCACAAGATACTATTATGGAAACAATTATGAGGGCTCCAAATGAATTAGAGCTAACGACATCACAATCAGACTTATCATCAACTTCAACTGATGAACAGGATATTTCACCATACTATGTTTTAATTGGTATGGGGGTTGTGATTATAGGTGGTCTTGCATGGGCATCAAAAGGAATTTCTGAATTGGAAGACATAAATTAATAGAAACCTATTTAAATAAACTGAGCGAGATTTTATCCATATGAGAGTAGAGATTATTGGTGTTGGCGGTTATAACGAAGTCGGTAAAAATATGACTGTCATCAAGGTTGGAGATGAAGCTGTAATTCTTGATTGTGGTTTGTATTTGCCTAGTATAGTTGATTTTGATGAATCTGGTGGAGATAGAAGAGATTTGACTCCAAAAGGGTTGCAAAATATTGGTGCAATACCTGATGATTCTTTGATTGATTCTCTTAGAGGTAAAGTTAAAGCTATTGTTTCTTCTCATTGCCATTTAGATCATATTGGGGCTATACCTTATTTGGAAAATAAATATAATTGTCCGATTATTGCCACACCCTATACTATTGAAGTTTTGAAGACTTTGGCACATGATGAAAAAATAAAATTAAAAAATAAATTACTTCCTACTAAAGTTGGGACCATTGTTAAAGTTTCTAAAAATATTCAAGTGGAATTGATTGCTATTTCGCATTCTACTCCAGATAGTTCTGTTATTGCGATACATACACCCGAAGGTGTTATTATCTACACTAATGATTCTAAGTTAGATAATAATCCAATTTTGGGGCATAAACCAAATATTAAAAGATTGAAGCAACTTGGTAATAGTGGAAAAGTTATTGCTCTTTTGGTTGATTCTTTGTATTCTAATAGGGCAGGAAAAACTCCGTCTGAAAGTGTTGCCCGTGAAATGTTGAAAGATGTTATGTTCGGTGCTGAAAATAAGGGTCATGCTTTGTTGTTTACTAGTTTTGCAAGTCAGTTGGCAAGATTGAAAAGTGCAATCGAATTTGGTAAGAAATTAAATAGAAAGATTGTTTTTTTGGGTCGTTCTTTGTCTAAATATACCAAGGCTGCAGAGAATATTGGTTTGGTTGATTTTAGTAGTGATGTTGAAATAATGACTTATTCAAGACAAGTTATAACTAAATTAAAAGAGATAGAGAAAAAAAGAGATAAGTATCTTATTGTTTCTACAGGTAATCAAGCCGAACCAAATGCTATTTTAACCAGAATTGGAGATCATAGAGTTCCGTTTAAGTTTGTTCATGATGATCATGTTATTTTTTCTTGCACAACAATTCCTGTTGAACCTAATATAACAAATAGGGCTAGATTGGAGAAACAACTAGTTCAAAGAGGAGTTAGGTTGTATAAAGATATTCATACTTCTGGTCACGGTTCAAGGGAAGATATTAGAGATATGATTGATATGTTAAAGCCTGCACTTGTTATTCCTAGTCATGGTAGTAAAAGTACTACTAATGGTACACAGTCTATTTCTGAATTGTTGGGTTATACTGTTGGAAAAGATTTTAAATATTTAGCAGACGGTAGGAAAATAGTTTTGGTAAAATGAAAAAAGAAATTACTTGGTTTTTTTTTATTGTTTTGATAGTTAATTTAGCATTATTTGCTTTGAGAATTATTGGTGTTGTTGTTTTTTGGAGTATTATTATTATTGGTGCTTTGTTTGCTTACAAGGTTTTGCCTAGGATGAAGAAGTGATTTGTTGTTTTTATTTTATTTAGGAAAAATTGTTAAATATTTTATCATAATAATTTGACACTTCTCTACCACTAAATTCCCTTTCTACCAAACCATCATAAGCCTTAAGAATCAAAATTTCTTTCTTAATTGCAATTCTATAATGTTCTTCAGAAAAAACAAATACTCCGTTGTTTGTGTCAGAAGGTTTTTTGTCTTCTAATTCATCCATTATGTGTTGTAAAGTAATACCTTCTGCAGTTTGTCTTACAGTTCGTTCAAATTCCTCTTTCCTAGCTTCAAAAATATTTGTAAAATATTTTAGTCCCATAAAAATTGGAACATAGCCAAATTTATAAATTCTACTATTTAATTGAAGTATATGGTAAGGAAATGTCCCCAGTGTAAGTCAAAGAATATAGATTTGTATATGGGTGGCCAATTTGGGAAGTATCAATGTAAAGATTGTGGATATGTTGGTGCAATTGTTATTGAAGAAGATTAATTTAATCCTTGCTTTTCGTATTCTTGATCTACTCTTTCTAAATTCAAATAATGTTGAGCTGCTTCTATTGTTGTAAATGGGAATATTGGAATAATTCCTACACTATCAGTATCTTTGTATTCGCTTAAACTTTTATCATATTCAATTAGAACTTCTTTAGCGCTTGAACTTTTACCCCTTATTTCTCCAGGCAGTTCATCTAACCTTGGGTGCTCTAACATGAATCTCTCAAGATCATTTCTTAGATCGCCAATCGTTAAAAAAAATATTGATTCTGGAAGTTTACTTGCTACTCTTGCCAGTCTCTTCAATTTCATTTTATATTGGTTTTTTGGAAACTTTTTAAAAGTTACTATTTGATTAAATAGCTTCTTTAACACACTGGTTTTCTATACATTTTGCTTCGTAATTATTTTGATTTAAGTAGTTTGGAGGACAGCTTGGACATGGCACTCCTTCACAATTTTCTGATATCCATTCGTTATGTTCTTCTCTATTTCTTGCTATAATATCGTTAGTTGCATAATCATACGTATCTAGGCAAGTAAAGCAGCATTCATTACTGTTTATAACTAGTATACATTCTGTATCATTGTCACATTCGTTTTCTATCTCTTGATCTTCAATTTCACATCCAGAAATAATTATTAGAAATCCTATAAGAATTATTATTTTATTCATGTGTATATTTTTAATATTGACTTATTTAAATTTATTTGTTTCATAAATCTTATAAATAGATTTTTTGTTAAGCATTGCAAAGAAAACCTTATATAAGAGGCTACTTTTCAAATTAAAATGGTTGATGAAATTAATCCAGTGGATAAGATTGAAGAATTTGCCAAAAAGAAAAAATTGAATAGCTGGAAAGTCACTAGTTTTGTTCTCGGGATATTATTGATAGTATCTTTATGGAACAGTGGAATTCCTGGCTTAGCAGTTGGAAGTGGAGATGTCGAAGAGAAAGCATTAGATTTTGTTAATAACGTATTATTACAGGGACAAGCAACTGCAATTTCAGAAGGTATAACTCAAGAAAGTGGAGTTTACAAAGTTAACTTGAATGTCATGGGTCAGGAAAGTCCTGTTTATGTTTCAAAAGATGGAACCTTGTTGTTTTTACAAGCAGTTCCTTTAGAGGATCTTCCTGAAATTTCTGATTCTGGTAATGATAATGGTGGAGTAGTTCAAGCAGCAGTTCCTAAAACAGATAAACCTGTTGTGGAATTGTTTATTATGAGCCATTGTCCTTATGGAACTCAATCGGAAAAAGGAATGTTGCCCGTTGCTTATCTTTTTGGAGATAAGATAGACTTTCAGTTGAAATTTGTTTACTATGCAATGCACCCAGATTCTGGTGAAGTTGAAGAACAATTAAACCAATATTGTATTATGGAAGAGCAGGAAGACAAATTCCTTGACTATTTACAATGTTTCTTGGAAGATGCAGATGGTGAGAGATGTTTATCTGAAATTGAAATTGATATAACTATGCTGGAAACTTGTACTGCAACAGCAGATGAAGAGTTTAGCATTACGGCAAATTTGGAAGATACTGATTCTTGGTTAAGTGGAAATTATCCAATGTTTGATATTCATAAAGCTGATAATGAAAAATACAGTATTGGTGGTTCACCTTCTCTAGTTGTAAATGGAGTAGAAGTTGAAAGAGCACCAAGAGATTCTGTAGGCTTAAGGGATATTATTTGTGATGCATTTAATGTAGCACCTGAAGAATGTAACACTGAATTGGATTCTACAAGTCCTGGACCTGGTTTTGGTTGGAGTACTACCGGAAGCGATAACGTTGCTTCTTGCGGTGGATAAACTTAAATATATTTCTTTCTTTCTTTTTTTATGACTGATTTGAAGGCAGAGGATATTAGAGAGAATAAACTTCTTAATCCAGATAATTATGAGATTCCTGGAGTTTTTCGTAGTGATATTGAAGGTATTCTAGTATTAGAGGAGCATATCGGGCGTAGAATTGAGAGAATGGCTCATGATATCTATGAACAATTTAGTGGTATGAATCCATTGGTTGTTCCTTTGCTCGATGGTGCTGCTAAATTTTATGGTGATTTGTTTACTAATAGACACTATGCTTTCGAAATTGAAACTGAATTTCTTAAAGTTAAAAGTTATGAAGGTACTGAATCAACTGGAAGAGTTGAATTTCCAGATCCTGCACAAATAGAAAGAATTATGGAGAAATTACGTGGCAATGATAGGGGGATTTTATTGGTTGAAGATATAGTTGATACTGGTCGTTCTGTAAGTCTTCTTAGAGAACATTTGATTAGAGAAGGTGTTGATGCAGATAGAATTGCATTAGTTGCTCTTTTGAACAAACCAGATAGAAGATTACCCGAGTTTGAGGAATTATGGATTGATTTTTTAGGTTTTGTTATACCTGATCTTTTTGTTGTCGGTTATGGATTGGATTTTAATAAAGGTTATAGAAATCTTGGCGATCTTTGTGTCTTGAAGCCTGAAGTTTATGAAGGTTAGTTTTTTATAGTTCTAGTTTTAATTTTGTTTATGAAAAAGGAGAAGATCTTTAAGGAGCTTGCTAGGGATTTTTTAGCTCTTGGTAGTATTCCTTTCTTTTTGATTGTAGTTGTCAGGGTTTTTATAGCTCCAATTGCTAATTATCAATATTCTCTTTTAGTTAGTTTGGTTGTAATATTTATTGTTACGTTGTTTTTTAAAAATCAAGATTATTTAGCTAGGGGTGTGGTTTTGTTGTTTTTTACTTCTTTGTATTATAATGATAATGTATACACTAATTTTGTTAGGATTGTATGGGTTTTGATGGTTTTTTCTAGTTATTATTTGAAACGTGATAATCTATTGATAGTAAAGGGCATTCTTTTAGGAGTAGTTGCTACAGCCATTGGTTATTTAGTTATTTAATAAAAAACAGAAACTTTTAAATACTATGGTTGATTATAGTTTGCTATGGCGACAACAATTCAGATAAGTAAAGATTTGCAACAGGAACTATCTAGGAGAAAACTCTTTGATAATGAGACCTATGAGGATCTAATTTGGGACTTATTGGAAGATACAATGGAACTTTCTACTGAAACTAAGAAAAATATTGAGATATCTAGAGAACAAGTAAAGAAGGGAAAAGTACATAGTTTTGAATCTGTTATGGATGAGGCGAACTTGTAATGTATTCCATAGAGTTTTCTGATTTATCCAAAAAACAGTTTCTCAAATTACCAAAAGATGTTCAAAGAAGAATAAAATACTCTTTACAGAGAATAAGGATAAGACCTTTCTCATTTGTAAAAAGGTTGGTTGGTTATAATTCATGTAGTCTTAGGGTAGGTGATTATAGGATTATATTAGATATTAATAAAAAAGAAGTTACGATTTTAGTTATTGAAATTGGACATAGAAAAAAAATTTATAAGAAGTGAGTAATATCACTTCACTTCAAAATAATCTTTTGGATGATCACATGATGGACAAATTTCTGGTGCTTCTTCTCCTTCATGAACATAGCCACACTTTCTACAAACCCAAGCTACACTTTCTTCTTTTTTGAATACTGTGTTTTTTTCTAGGTCTTCCAATAGTTTTTGATATCTTTCTTCGTGATATTTTTCTGCAACTGCGATTGCTCTTAATCTTTTAGCTATTTCTGGAAGTCCTTCTTTTTCTGCAGTGTCTGCGAATTGGGGATACATTTCTGATTGTTCATAGTGTTCTCCTGCAATTGCTGCTTTTAGGTTCTCTTTTGTGTCTCCTAATGTTAAGGGTGCTGTAGCTTCAACAGTTATCTCGTTTTCGTCCTTCTTTAGATCATTAATCATTCTGAACAGCCACTTTGCGTGTTCTCTTTCGTTGTCTGCTGATAATAGGAATATCTCTGCTATCTGTTCGAAACCTTCTTTTTTAGCTATCTTTGCGTAGAATGTGTATCTGTTTCTTGCTTGGCTTTCTCCAATGAATGCCTTTGTTAAGTTTTTTATTGTTTCTTCCATGGTTTTGTGTTTTTATTTTAGTTATTTAAGATTTGTTGTTTTTAATTGGTTTGTTTAATAACATTTAAACATAGGTGGTGTTTCGTTGATTTATGAAAAGAATTGAAATAGATCGAACTGAATCTATGACTGAAACAGGAGATTATTATAATATACGTATTTATCCTGACGGAGAAGACACAAAACCAGAAGAGGTGATTAATGCTAGGGATTATGAGGGTGGTGATATTTCAGTACCTCTATCTGCTGTCATGAAATATTTACATTTTCGTCCTTTAGAACCAATTGGAGTGCATAAGGGAACTATTTCCTCATTAAAACCTAATTTAGAGGTAATACTTCAAGCACATAATAAAGCAATTTCTAAGATTAAAAACGGTACATAAATTATTAGTTATTATTTGGATTCATTTTTGGATATTTCTTAATTAAACTAATTCCTTTTTTTATATACTCGTCGAAATTTTTTCTTTTAAGAAATACTGTTTTTAGTTTGTTTTGAAGTTCTACTATGTGTGGATAATTATGATTTGTATAATATTCTGTATCTTCTGGCCAAAATTTTTTAACTTCTGGTGTTAAGGAGGTTAAAGCAAAGGCGGCAATTTCTGCAAGTGCCCAAACTTGACCATCTTTCAATCCTTCTTTCTTATAATTCCTTTTGTAAATTTCAAAATAATGTGAAAGGATTAATTCGTGTGCAGTAATTCTTCTCATAAAAAGAGGATTCTCATTTGCTTGTCTAACTATTTTTGGCGCAGTTCCCCAGTTTGAGATTCCTTTATGTACAAATGAAACAACACACTCGTATTCTGGATAAAACCAATTGTAGCCAGTTGTTTTTTCTATATATCTTGAAAATTTATTATTTATTTCATTCCAGGATTTTTGATATAGTTTCTTTGAGCTTTCTAGAGAAGGTAATGATGTTTTATACAATGAATCTAGTTTAGCTAAAGTTTCTTTTGAAAGGCCAAACTCCCTTGCCATTTTTTTATCATATTTTTTATCAATGATAAATTTGAGTTTCATATTCTTGTTATGTAAATGTTGGTTTAAAATATTTCCTATTGATTGTGAAATTGAATAGATTAGTTTAGAAATCCTTAATAGTTAAGTATCATTTGCCATTTTATGAAGTTTGCTCATATAGCCGATATCCATATTGGTGGTTGGAAAGAAGAAAAGCTCAATTCTTTAGGTATTGAAGCATTTAGAAGAGCTATTGATAATTGTATTGCTGAAAGGGTTGGTTTTGTAATAATTGCCGGTGATTTATTTAATACTGCTTTGCCAAATATTGATTTGATAAAAGAAGTTAGTTCTATTTTGAGAAAATTAAGAGATGATGAAATTGAATGTTATGTTATTCCTGGAAGTCATGATTTTAGTCCATCTGGAAAAACTATGATTGATGTTTTGGAGAATGCTGGTTTAGTTGTTAATGTTATGAATGTTGTTAGGGAAGAAGATAGTTTGAAATTGAATTTTACTGAAGATAGAACTGGTGTTAAATTAACTGGACTTTATGGAAAGGCTGCTGGTTTGGAGAAATTAGATTATGATCTTTTAGATAAGAGTAATTTGGAAAGTGAATCCAGTTTTAAGATATTTTTATTTCACCACATACTTGAAGAGTATAAGCCAGGTGGTTTTGAAATGATTGAAGGTATTTCTCTGAATAAATTTCCAAAAGGTTTTGATTATTATGCTGGTGGACATCCACACGTTGTTATGAATGAGAATGTTCAAAATTATGGTGTTGTTACTTATCCTGGTGCTTTATTCCCAAATAACTTTGCAGAGTTAGAGAAGTTTAAAGGCGGGGGATTTTTTATTGTAAATGTTCAGGATTCCAAGATTGAAGAAGTTAAACATGTTTTTATTAAATTAAAAGAAGTAGAAGCTTTGAAAATTGATGTTAGTGGTATGGGCTCAATTTCTGCACAAGATTTTATTTTGGAAAAAGTTAGAGATTTGGATGTAACTGATAAAATTGTTTTATTGAGAGTAAAAGGTGTTTTATCGTCGGGAAAAGTTAGCGATATTGATTTTGGTGAAATTTTTTCTTTATTGGATAGTGCTTATATTACTCTAAAGAATACTTCTAAATTACAAAGCAAAGAAATTGTTGATCTTGAAGTTGAAATTGGTAGTACTGAAGACATTGAAAGCAAATTTATTGGTGAATTTAAAAGCGATTTTAATTCTACTGATGTTTCTAATTTTATTGATATCTTGAATGACGAAAAACAAGAAGGTGAAACAAATACTAATTTTGAAAATCGTTTGGAGAAAAATATGATTAAAGTTTTAGGTTTGGGTGATTTTTGGAATGTTAATTAAAAAAGTAAAACTTAGAAATATAAGGAGCTACAAGGAAGCAGAAGTTAAATTTCCTACTGGTTCTACTTTGCTAAGTGGAGATGTTGGAAGTGGAAAGTCTACTGTTTTATTGGCTATTGAGTTTGCTTTATTTGGAACAAGGAGAAGTGGATTGTCTGGTGCTGTTTTGTTGAGAAATGGTGAAAACACTGGTTCTGTTGAGTTGGAATTTGAGTTAGATGGTAAGGAAATTAAAGTTGTTCGTAATTTGATTAGGGGTAAAGCAAGCGTTGCTCAAGATGTTGGTTATATTGTAATTGATAATGAAAGAAAAGATTTGAGTTCTACAGAATTGAAACAAGAAGTTATTAGTTTATTGAATTATCCGCAAGAATTTTTAACAAAAAGCAAAGATTTGATTTATAGATATACAGTTTATACTCCTCAGGAAGAAATGAAGCATATTCTATTAGAAAATCCTGAAGAAAGATTGAATATTTTACGTCGAGTTTTTGGAATTGATAAATACAAAACTGTTATTGGAAATTCTAAGTTCTTTGTTTCTAAAATAAAAGGTAAAGTTAAGGAGTTTTCTGGTTTTGTTTCTGACCTTGAGGATAAGAGAAGAAGTAGGGAAAGAATTGGTGAAAAAATAAACAAATTAAATGAAGATATTTTGAGATTGAATCCTTTAATGGAAACTGCTTCTGGTGAATTGGGAAAAAAGAAGGATGAAATTGGTTTGATTGAGGGTAAAATTAATAGATTGAATGAAGTAAAAAATTTAGTTTCTGGTAAAAGTTCTAGAATCGAAGGCGTAAAAAGTAATATTGAAAGATTTAGAAAAGATTTAGAAATTTTAGGTAAGGAAATTTTGGAGTTGAATTCTGATGTTAAAGAAAAAATTGATTTAGATAAGTTGAAATCACAAATCAGGGAAAAAGTGGTAGAGATTTCTAATTTAGAAATGAAAATTGATTCCATTAAGAAAACTGTTAGAACATATGAGATTACTATTGAACATTCTAAGGAGATAAAGGGAAAATTCCATGAGTTAGATAAATGTCCTACTTGTAAACAAATTGTTCAAGAAACTCATAAGAAATCTATTTTTATTGAACAAGATAAAGTAATTGCTGAAACTGAGAAAGAATTAGAGAGTTTTAAGGAAAATCTCGAGGGTAAATTGAATTTAATTAATATTTATAAAAAGGATTTGGAAAAATTGAAAAATAATGAAAGAGAAATTGAATTGAATAATCTAAAGTTAAGTAACCTTAATGATAAAAAAAGCAAAGAGAATAATTTAAAAGAAGAAATTGTAAAAATTGAAGGTGAGTTAAATTCTCTTGAAGTTGAATTGAAGACTTTGAAAGTTGAATTATATGAATTTGAAGGTGTAAATGAAATTTATTCTAAGTTGAAATTGGACTTGGATGGTTGTTTGGATAATTTGAAAAAAATTGAAGTCGAAAAATCTGGTATTGAAAGAGAAATTGCTACTAATAAAATATTTTTGGAAGACCTTGAGAAAGAAATTCTAGAGAAAGAAAAAGTTAGGTCAAATATTGAAAAATTAGTTGGTGTCCAATCATTTTTTGAGAAAGATTTTATCAATCTAATGGAAACGATTGAAAAAAAGATAATGTTGAAGGCATTTAGTGATTTTAATGAGTTGTTTAAGAATTGGTTTGAAATTTTGATGGACAATGAGTTATTGAAAGTTGGTGTTAATGAACAATTTACTCCGGTTATTGAGCAAGCTGGACATGATATAGATTATTTGCATTTGAGTGGTGGGGAAAAAACTGCTGCTGCTTTGGCTTATAGGTTGGCTCTAAATCAAGTTATTAATGATATGATGTCGTCAATAAAGACTAGAGATTTGATTATTTTGGATGAACCTACTGATGGATTTTCTGAAACACAGTTGGATAGATTAAGATTAGTTTTGGATGAATTAAATATTAAACAAGTAATTTTAGTTAGTCATGAATCTAAGATTGAAAGTTTTGTTGATAATATTATTAGTTTAAGTAAGAAGGATCATGTTAGTGAAATTACATAATCTTTATATTTGTTTAAGGTTTGTTTTAGTTATGGTTGCTGGAATACGTGTTGACTACGCTAGTGGATATCGAGGTCCATACTTAAATCAAAAACGATTAAGAGAAATATTATATCCTTTGATTGTAAAAGAGGGAAAAGAACATAAAACACCCCCTAAAAGAAGACTAGAAGTCGGGTTAAAACTTAAAAAACCATTAACAGAACTTACAAAGAAAGAGACAAAAGGAAGAGGAAGAGCTGCAAAAAAAATTAAAGAAACACTTGACGATAGTTTCCCACAATGAAACCGCAATCAATTCTAATTTTTGGTCCACCAGGTAGTGGAAAAGGTTCTCAAGCCGTACAATTGGCGGGAAAGTTGGATCTTTGTCATTTTTCTACTGGTGATATGTTTAGGGGATTAAAAGAAAAAGCAGACTTGGATGAATTGGAGCAAGAAATTCTAAATACAATGACCATTGATGATGGAAATTTGGTAAGTGATGAACAAACAATAAAATTATTTGGTAAGAGGTTAGATGAACTGCCGGATAAAAAACTACTTTTAGATGGAATTCCAAGAACAGAAAATCAGGCTAATCAATTAAATGAATTAGTAGATGTAGAATTTTTGATTTATCTGGATGTTCCTGATGAAGAACTGGTTAGAAGAATTCTAGATAGGGGCAGGGTTGATGATACTGAAGAAACAGTTAAAAAAAGAATACAAATATTCAAAAAAGATACTCTACCGATTTTAAATAAATATTCTGAGAGAGTAATTAAGATTAATGGGCATCAGGCCCTAGAAGAAGTACAAAAAGAAATTATAAGTAAATTAAAAGCCTAATTATTTTTTATGCAACAAATTTTTGTTGAACCAACATTTTACTTCTTTCTGATAAAAAAGTGTAACCATGTATTTTTTTTACTTCTTGTGTAAAATATCTATCTGAAAGTCCTTCTATTGTGTCATTGTATGCTGTTATTGCATTAAGTAATCCACCATCATTTGTTAACAATCCAACTGGTTGATCTGAACGTGAAGCCATATATACAGCACTACATAATAATCTAAGGTCTACAGGTGATAATCCGAATGATTTTAAACATCTTAATCCAACATTTATTTCTCTGAAATTTGAATTTAGCCTTTCATTATAATTTACAACTCTTTTTTCTAATTTATCCCTTAATTCTGAAAAGACATTATTTAATTCTCTAAAAATTCTTAAGTCTCTATCTATATGTATCTCTTGAATTACTCCTCTTGTTGTAACTATGTTTTCATTTCTATCAATTTCTTTTAATAATTCAACTACGTATCTTGTACATTCTTTCGGATTCCAATTACGATATTTACTTTTATTAAGTGTTTTTTCTATATACCCTTTTTCTTCATCTGTTAATTCACATGTGGGTGTGCAGGCACAAGTATCTAGAAATAGGTTACCTACTCTTGAGGCGCAGTTCCCCAATACATCCATATTGCGTTCTGGGTAACTATATCTTTCTCTTCCAAGCAGATGTACGTTTTCTAGTGGTTTCATTCTCTAAAAGTATAGTTTTTCCTTGTTTTATATATCTAACTATGTGGGCCAAAAAGTTAGTTTTATAAGAAAGAGCAATAATATATTCTCATGAAAAAGAGGTTAGAAGGTTTTATTATCATATTTGTAGTGTTTTTTGTTCTAGGAGGTCTTATTTATTTTAGTGAAACTGGTGATATTCCTTATAACGCCAGATTTTCAGATTATAATAATGAGTATTACGTTTCTTTAGGTGGTGATGATGGAAATGTTGGAAGTGTTGATTCTCCTTTTAGAACTATTAATTATGCAGTTAATCAAATGAGTACCTCGGGTGGTGATGTTGTTTATGTTAGGGGTGGAAGATATTACGAAGGTGTATATGATTTTGTTAGTGGTGTTGATGGTAATCTAAACACTTTAATGGCATATAATGGTGAGGATGTTACTCTTGATGGTTCACAATTAGTGGAAAACTGGGTTGAAGATGAATCTAATATTTATAGGGCCCCCATTTCATATCAATCTAATCTTATTTTTGAAGGTGATGATCAATTAATTGATGCGCTCGAACCAGATATTGGTTTTTTTGGAGATATAGAATCAGATCCTGCAGATGTTAGTAAAATTGTTAGTTCTTATTTTGGACAATTTTCTGGAGAAGATTTATCTGGAGCAATTCTTTATTTATATTACTCTTATTCTGAAACCCCTTATTATATGACCCAGTATACAATATCAGATAATGGAAATAATTGGGTAACATTGAGTGGGTTTAATTCTTCTGAATATTATTTTGAAAATAATGCTTACTCTTTTATTCTAAAAAATCATAAATCGTTTGTTAATGAGCAAGATGAATACTTTGTAGATGATGCTAACTCAAATGTTTATTTATCTTCAAATTCCGTTCCTGTAAATGTTTATGCTTCAAAAGTAAATAGGGCTTTAGAGTTTAGTGCTAAACAATACATTACTACTTCTGGATTTAGTGTAATAAAAAATAATGAAAGAGGCCTACATATTGGTTCTGGTTCTCATGATATTGTTGTTGAGGAGATGTATATTTCAGATGATTCTTCCCAAAATGTATATATTAGTTCCTCCAGCGATATTGAATTAAGAGATATTTCTCTTGAAAAATCAGATAGTTATAATATATACACTAATGATGTTACTAATTTAATTTTGGAGGACTTTTTGATTTATGGTGGAAATTCTCGTTATGCTGTTTTTCTAGACAATACAAATCATTTTACTGTTCAAAATGGAATTTTTAAGGATTGTTTGAAATCTTGTTTTATTATTGATGAATCTGGAGATGGTTATGTTAATGATATTTCTTTAGAAAGAGAATTTTCAGATTATAGTTTTGATATTGGGATACATATTCCGTATTCAACAGATATTTCCCTATCTAACATTGAAACAAATTATGGTCTTAGCAGTAGTTTATACGCTTATAATTCTGAGAGTATAATTCTTGATAATTTTGATTTTAGAAATACTATTGAAGTGAATAGAATGATTGCACTTGGAAACGTTGATTCATTCATAATCAGAAATGGTTATATTGCAAATACTTTAGAAAGAGCAGTTTATGTAGCTAATTCTCGAAATGGTTTGATAGATAATATTGAGATGGTTAATGCTCTTCGTGGCATTGATATTACTGGGGGTTCTGAATCTATTGTTGTTCAAAATTCTTATGCACATGATATGTTTTCTAGTGGTGGTTCTGCTTTTGCAAATCATGAAGCTAAACATATTACTTTTCAAAACAATGTTGTAAAGAATTGGTATGGTAATGGATTTCTTTCAGAAGGATATTGGGATATATATAGGGCGGAGAATATTACAATTAGAAATAATTATGTTTATCACGTAGGTCCACAAAGTGATGGAGATTTAGCGGATTCTTGGATGGCCGGTATTTGGATTTCTGATACTGATGATGGTACTTTTATTGGAAATACAATTATTCAAAATAGGGGGATTAATTTAAGGATAGATTCTTCAAAAAATAATGTAATTGAAAATAATATTCTTATTGGTCAACATGCACCGGAACATGAACAAACGTCTCGTGATATTTCTTGTTTTTATATGGGTGCTGGTGGAAATACATCAACGGAATATTATGCAAAGGATAATACTTTTTCTCATAATACTCTTTATGGTTGTGGAAATGGAATGAAATTTGTTACTCTTGGTGATTATGTTGGTGCAATTGTTGAAAATAATACTATGGTGAATAACATTATTTTTGATACAAAAGAACATTATGTGTCTTTAAATATTTCTAGATTGAATATCTTTAATAATAATCTGTATTACGATTCAGATGGAAATTATTCTTTTAAAGATAATTCTATTGAAATTAATTCTTTTGAAGAATATCAGAACCAAACTGGTTATGATTTGTTATCTGTTGTTGTAGATCCACTTTTACAGAATGTTGAAATTTATGATGAAGTTGAGTTTTTTGCGAATAGGGGTAATTATTTTTCTCCTAATTTAGATGGTCCAGTTTGTAGTTCTGGCAATGATGGATCTTATGTTGGTGCAATTCCTTGTCATAGTCCTTCCAATGATGATCCTTCAAGTGATGGTCCTGGAAGTTCTTCAAGTTCTTCTAATAATGAAAATGGAAATGATTCCTCTAGTCAAAATGTTGAAGGCAATGAAGAAGTTCCTGGCAATTTGTTTTACAATGCAGTTTATTTTGTACAATCATATGCTCCTGCTATCGTTATAATTCTTGCAATAATAATTACTATTGTTATTGGTGCAAATAGAATTTATTTTAAAATAAAAAGAAAAAAAATTAAGGCATAGGCCTTTTAATGCTAATAGGTAGAACTTGTTTATCAAATTCTTTCTTAGCTATTCTTATTGGATTGTAGTCAAGCTTTTCGAAATCTTTTTTAGTCATTTTAATTAGAACAGGTGCACCCATTGCTAGTTGCAATGCTCTTGCTCCAATTATTCTTGCTTGTTCGTATTTTGTTAACTTCATTTTAATGCTTTCCTTAACTCTTTTGAAGCTTTTTTTCCAATTTCCATAGCTTTTTTTATTTCTTCCCTTGTCATACCTTGTGATCCACCCATCTGCAATGCATGTACGGCACCTTTTTCTGATGTTGCTACACTTAATCTTGAAGTTAGCAATTCTTCTTCATCAGTAGTTGGATCAACAATGAGATCGCTACCCACTTTTGCTATGGTAGTTGTCACAGTTAATGCCTTTAAAGGTAATGGTGTTTTTGTGAATTCACCGAATACTACTTTGTCTCCATCTAATTTTGGTAAAACTGCAGATTTTAATGCAGCTAATGCCGCCAATGCAGCAGTATCAATTAGATTACCATCGTCATTCATTGTATACATATCCAGGAATATTGTCCAAACCAATTCACCTTTTCTTACACATAATTTTTTTAGGTCAATCATTTTGGATTCTCTTATTCCCCTATCTATAATTCTAGAAATTTCAATTGCTTTTTGACTAGGTGGGCCAGGTTGAAATGCTGGAGAAGACATTGGCAATAATTCTGCAGTAGTAATTAGAACTCCATTATCGGGAGTATCTGGAAATGGTTCTCCAGTTTTCATTTTAACTCCGGCAATAACTTCAGTGTTTCCAATTTTTGCCCAGGCAGAACCTTCTGCGCTCTTAGAGATACCAACTTTTACTTCGATTGGCTTTCTGTATTCGTCTTCTTTTCTGCCGTCTAATCTTAAACTATTTTCTTCTTTTGCCATTTTACTTGTAACCCTCCTTCAATGCCTTTGCTTGTACCTTGTGAATTTCTTTACAAGCTTTCTCTGCCATCTTTACTGCTTCGTCTATTTCTTCAGCAGTCATGTTTCCATCTAACTGCAATAGTGTTACTTTTCCAGTTCTAGGCATTATTGCTACAGGCATATCTGTTGCACCTTCTTCATGATCTTCTTCTTCTTTAGTTAAGTCAACGCAGATTTTGTCTGCAACTTTCCCAACTGCTACGGATGCTACAATGTCCCTCATAGGAATCCCTGCGTCGGCTAATGCTAATGCTGCAGCGTTTATTCCCGCAGTTCTTGTACCTGCATCTGCTTGTGTTATGTATATGTAAACATCAACCCCTGTTAGAGGATATGCTTTCAAGTCTAAAGAAGGTTCCAATGAATTTGTTGTTACTAATGAAACTTCATTACTTCTTCTAGATGGACCTGGTCTTTTTCTGTCTGTTACAGAGAAACTCAAAAGATCATATATACAATGTAATCTAGACTTCGAAGGATTTTGCAAAAATGCAGGGAATAATTCTCTTGGTCCATAAACGGCTGCATATGCTATTGTTTCTCCCATTTTAAACATTGCACTTCCGCTGGCCCTTTTTATTACTCCGACTTTTGCTTCCATGTCTCTTATTTGATCAAATTTTCTACCGTCGAATCTTTTCTTATATGTCATTTTATTTTCCCTCCAAGAATTTCTTGATCTTATCTGTCAATCCACTCTTGAATGCTTCATCGTTTACTTTCTTCACTGCCATAGTTGCTTTGTACTCTTTGTCTGTATCTTGATTTGAAATCCAGACTAAGCCATTTTGTCCAACCATTATGTTGCTTCCAGTTCCTTCTTTAATCAGTTTTATCATACTTCCTTCTCTACCGATTATTCTTGGAACTCTTGTGGTTTCAACATGAATAATTCTTCCACCAATTAACTTTCTACATCCTGGAGAGTTCATTGATACATCAATTATTTTTGGACTTTTTATTTCAACTATTTTTCCAACAATTAAGTCTCCAACTTCGTAATAATCACTTAAGTTTGCTCCATTGGGTATAAAATCCCTAGAACCTTCTTTTAGTGGAATTCCTGCATTGAATGCTAAGTCTATATCTATTCTCCACCCACCGGTACCAACATCAACAACTTTACCAATTACCATATCATTTCTCTTTGGTATGTATTTTCCTTTTAATGCTGTTACTTTTGTAAGTCTTCCTTCAAGTCTAAATGTACCAATAACTGAAGAAACTATGTCTTCTCCTTCTCTAAATGTGCCTTTACTAGGCAAGTAGTCCATTCCTTTTGCTAATACTTCGCCTGGAATAACTATTGTTCCGTCTTTTAATAATATTTCTCCCATTTTTCATCTCCTATTCTGTTTAGAATATTTATTACGTTTTTTCTTTTTCAGTAACTTCTATCTGACCATGAGTTAGATTGTTTAGACCATCAAACAAATCATTTTGCAATCCTGCTGGAACTTCAACAGTTACTAGTAGTGAGCCATCGTTTAGCCAATCTTCTTTTATTAAGTTGCCAAACTTTTTTAGTGTTGAATAGCTCTGTCCAGTGAATTGTGCAGGAATTTTTATAGCTAAAATTTTTATCTCGTAACTTATTGGAAGTATTGCTCTCAATTTTGTTACAATATCCTGTACTTGTTCTTCTGCTCCTTTAAACTCATTAATATTAACTTTTGCCTCTTCCATTGCGTTTTCAATTCTCTGTGGTGGATGTGGCAAATTTGTTTTTGAATCTACAGAGTTTCTTGCTATTATGTTTATTATTTGTTTTCTCTTCTTCTCTCTTAATTTATTTTTGTAGTCTGTTGTTAACTGAACTTCTCCTTCTTTTAGTATTGCTTCTGCTACTTTATTTTTGTCTGTAGTTCCAAATATTTTTTCTAGAAGGTTTTCTGAAGCATGTTCTCCCTTCTTTATATCTTTGAAAATGTCGTTTGTTACTAAGACTTCATCTAGAGTTGCTTCTCCAGATTTGAAAGCCATTGCTTTATCACAGTCTACTAGAATTTCAAAATTACTATCTTGCTTTTTTAGTCTAGCTATAACTGATGATTCTACGTCTGTCATTTTTTTAGATATTTTTTTATTGAATCTTTGTCAATTTTTTTAAACTTCTTGTCTGTTTGCCTTATAATTCCACCATCTAATCTTTCAAGGCTAAATTCTTTACCAAGAACTTTTTTTAAAGCGTCAACTGCAAGTTTTAATGCTTCTTCCATTGACATGTTTTCTTTGTAGTTCTTACCTATTATTGTCTTTAACTCGTCTTCAGATTCTCCTATTGCGGTTGCCTTGTATTCCCAGTGAATTCCAGTTGGATCTGTTAGGAATAATTTAGGATTTTTGTTCATACCTATTACTAACAACGAAACTCCGAAAGGTCTTGCACCACCGTGTTGTGTATAAGCCTGTTTTACATTACAAATTTCCTTTACTAGGCTGTAAATATCTATTGGTGAATCATATGTAACTCTGTGTTGTTGAGCTAAAACTTGTGCTCTTTCAATTAATATTCTTCCATCACTTACGATTCCTGCTGCAGCTGCAGCTATATGATCATCTATCTGAAATACTTTTTCTACAGAATTTATTACCATTAATGGATCTAAAGTTCTTCTATCTGCTACTAGAAGTACACCATCTTTGAATACTATTCCTACTATTGATGTTCCTTGTTTTACAGTTTTTTTAGCGTATTCTACCTGAAGTAGTCTACCGTCTGGGCTAAACATACTTGCCCTGTCATAACCCATCATCTGATGTTGTAAAGCATTATTTTGTTGCATTTTATTATCCCTCCACGAATTTTTGTTTTGCTTTTTTAAGTATGCCTGAAACGCCCGTAACGTTTATGATTACTTTTTTATTGTCTATTTGTTTTATTAAACCTAATGCAAGTTTTGTATCATTTAGGTACTTCACGTTCACTCTGATTATTCCTTTGTTGTCTTTCCAAGAGTCTTTGATTATTTTTATTTGAGCTCTTGATATTGTTAATTCGCCAAGAAATTTGAGTAAGTTGTTTTTTACTTCCTTTTGCGCTATTTTTTCGTTTATTTTGTTTCCTAATATTTCAAAAACGATATAACGTTTCTTTTCCCTTAAACTTGGCAATATTCTTTTCATTTGCCCTCAAGAAGATATACTCTCTCCTTTCTTCACGACTGAATTAGACTTAATTTGGTTTTTAAAAAGGTTTCTATATTGCTTAGAATTATCTTCTTCTTTTAATTGCTTTTTTCTTGGGTTTTCTCTTAACTATTCTTCTTTTAGTTACTTTCTTTTTTACTGGCTTTCTTTTTACTATTTTCCTTTTAACTGATCTCTTCTTTGGTCTTCTGACTGGCTTTCGTATCGGTCTCTTTTTTTTAGCAATTTTTGTCTTAGAAATAGGTTTTTTCTTGGTTTTTGGCTTCTTTTTAGTCACCTTTTGCTTTCCTCTTTCTGGTTTTTTCTTCTTTTTTAGAACTTTTTTCTTAACAGCCTTTTTAGCTGGTTTTTTCTTAACTATCTTTTTCTTGGTTGATTTCTTTTTAGTTTCTTTGAATATTGCTTGGATTGGATAATCTGCTCTTGAATAGGGTGAAGCTCTCCAAACCTTTACTACTTTTCCATCTCTGATGTCTATTCTTACTAATGTTGAATATATTGTATTTTGAATATAATTACCTTCTTTTAGAACAAATTGGATGTCATAACTTCCACTTGACCAGTTTCCAGTGAATTGGTGCATGAATCTCTTGAATTCTGCATTACTTTCACAATTTGGCTTTCTAACTGTTATGAACTTATTTTTATGATAAGGAGCTTTGTACGTTTCTCTAATTTTTAGAACCAACATAGGTTTTGAAAAGTTAATCTTGATTTCTTCATCCATTTTGAGTAGATATTTAGTAGATTATATATAATTGAGAAAATATATAAAGGTTTCGTGGAATTAAGGTGTTTTTAGGGTTATTTGAGATTAACTTTGAAGTGGTAATTTAAAGGAAGGTTTATAAATGATATTAGTTTCCTGATTTAAAATGGCAGAAGTAAAATTAATAAAACAAAGCTATCACGAAGCTAGAAGGGATGAGACTGTACCTAAATTAGAATTGGTCCGTATTGTTTCAGGTTCGTGTTCTGGTGAAAATCCCCCTCTTTCAATAAACCAAATTTTGGCTGTAAATAAGGCTATGGTGGAAGAAGCAGAAAAATTAGGTGCTACTTATGTTTTTGGTGTTGAATATCAGGGATTCAGAGCATCCAGTGCCAGTGGTTCATATTCTAATTCATCTTTTGGATATGGTGATGCTTACAAAATTTATGGCAAATCAAACCCTGAGAAACCTGGCGAAACTAGCTAAACTTTCTTTATTTCTTAATTCATATTTTTCTGTTGCAAATGTTGAAAATACCATTTTTACTTTATATTTTTTGCAAAATTTGACATTTTGTGCCATTCTTGCAAGTATTTTTGGCCTATCTTTGTCTTGAGCGTTTAAAATGTCTGAGAAGTTGAATCCTATTGCTACATTGTTTTTTTGAGCCAATTTACAAAGAACTTGGTTTAATCCGGAGTTTCTGAAGAATAAGTGATCTTTTCTTTTTCCTCTTTCTGGGCTTAATAGAATATCTACTTTTTTGTTTTCTACTGCTAATCTGTTTACTTTATCGTCTCCACCTAGAATTATTACTGGTTTTTTTGCGTTTTGAATGTCTTTTCTTAGATTATTTGTTGTAGTTTTGATTATTATTACTTTTTCAGTTTCTATCTTTAATTTCTTTTCTATTTCTTTATTTTGAGCTAGTACCAGCTGTTTCATTTTTAACGAATTTTATTATTTTTTTGAGATTATATCCTCTTGTTGTATCTATTGTTAAAGTGTTATGGTTTTTGAATTTTGCTTCTACGGAACATAATTGAAAAATTTCTGTCTGTACATTATTTAATATTTTTTCTTTTGAGTATTTTCTTTTTTTTAGTCTTTCTGTTAATATTTTTAGATCTGTTGTTAGAACTATACATAGGTCTACATATTTTTTTGGAAGATAATGGCTTAAATGTGAATCAATTATTAATTTTCTTTTGGATTCTTTTATTAATTCTATTAAGTGTTCGTTTAGTATATCTGTGTCTACTACATAACATTTTCTTTTTTCGTCATATGATTCGTGTAGTTTGTCTTTTACTACAAGGTGGTGCACATCTATATAATTGTATTTTAATTTTTTAGCTAGTTTTTTTGCTAAAGTGGTTTTTCCAGTTCCAACTGATCCCGTGACACATATTGCTTTCATGATTGAAAAGTAAAAATAGGACTATATAAAGTTTTCATTTATCTTTAAATTTTTGTAGTAATAATAACGCAATTAACCGTAATTAGCTATTAAATTCTGAATATCCATCTTTAATTAATAGTGCTTCCTATAAACTTTTTATTTGAAAGAACTTTTTTTAGATTTGGTAAACTTGGACCAATTATTATTGTTTTTATTTTTCTTCTTGCTATTAATCTTGCTGCGAACTGATCTAGAACAAAATGTTGTCCTGCTTTGAATTTTATTTTATTTGTTATTTTTAAGAAGTCTTTGAAAGAAATTTTTGGTATGAATTTGGCGGTTTTGTTTGTTTTTGGGTCCTTGTCGTGTAAACCTTTGACATTTGTTATATTAATTAAGTAATCTGCTTTGATTAGTTTTGCTACTTGAGCTGCGTTTCCATCTGTTGTGCATTTTATTTTGTAACCCAAAGCTCCACAGATTACTATGTTTGACTTCTTTAGGTCTTTTTTTACTTCTGACAGTCTAATTGGAATAGAATTTTCTTTTTTGAAGACTGCAGATACTAATCTCGCGTTTAATCTTGTAGCTGTTATTCCTAGTCTGCTATTCTTTTTTGTACTGAATTTTGGATTCATGTAGTTTCTGGCTGTTGAGCCACCACCAACGATAATTACTACTTTGTTTCTTTTTGAGAAATCTGTGATTAATTTTTTGAATTTTTTTAGATAGGAATGGTTTATTTTATCTGGAACAACTAGAGAACCACCCAGACTTATCACTACTTTTTTCATATGTTAAAATTTGGAAATGAGAATTAAAAAGGTTTCTATTGGAATCTTAAATCACTTGAATTCATAAGGCCCATTCCAGGATTTTTAGATGAATCTAATTCTATTAGTTCGTTAGTATCTGCATACATTCTAGTTCCTTTTGTTATTCTTTGTGCAAAATGTATCTGTTCTTGATCTCTGCAGCAAAAGTGTATTAAAACATCATAAGATAACCCATATTCTGCGTCGAAAGTTAATCTATAATTCCAGTCAGTTGATCTAATATCTGTTGTAACATTATCTGCTAATTGAGTGTTTCCATATTCGCCAGTAATTGTTATTGGTGTGAAATCTTCTTCTATTGTTCTTTTATCGCAACTAGCGGCCAAAACACCAATAAGTCCTAACGCTAATATCGTTTTTTTCATGGTGAGAAGTGAATGTTTGTTAATTTATAAAGATTTTCACCAATTCGTTACACTTTTAAGCTTTTTTACACTCCCCCTTTTATGATAATTGGGGTTACTGGATATTATTGTGCTGGAAAAGCTGAAGTCGCCAAGTTTTTGAAAGGCGAGAAATTTACACATTATTCTTTATCAGATGATATTAGAAAAGAATTAAAGAAAAAGAGAAAAAAACTTTCTAAGGAAAATCAAATTAATTTAGGCAATGAAATAAGGGAAAAATCCGGTGCAGGTGAGCTGGCTAAAAGAGTTGCTAGTCGTATAAAACCTAAGAAAGATTATGTTATTACTTCCATTAGGAATAAGGGAGAAGTTGTTGAATTGATGAAATTCCCTGATTTTATTTTAGTTAATGTTATTTCTCCACAAATGAATAGATTTGATAGGACTAAAAAAAGAAATAGGGCTGGAGATCCCAAGACTTTTGAAGATTTTGTTAAGAAGGAAAGAGTTGAGTTTAGTGAGATAAGTACTAAACAACAATTGCATTTAGTTGGCAGAATGGCCGATATAATAATTAATAATAATAAATCATTGGAAGAGTTCCATAGAAAAATTGATAGAATGTTAGCCGATTGGTATCCACGATTTCATCCTGAAGCAAGGAATGGAGATTAAGAATTCTGTTTAATAAACTTTTTATAATTGATTTTTAGTTGTTTTATTTATGAAAGAAGTAGAGTTATCTGAATATAAAGGAAAGGAGGGCGGAGATGTTTATTGTTCTCAAATTTATCATGTAGATTCTGATAATTATGTAGTTGCCATTACTTCTGGTGGTATGGAAAGAGAAGAGAGATTTGATAGGTTAAGAATTGTTGGTTCAGTTCCCAGCTTAGAAGATACTGTTGAAGAAGAAAGTGATGCCGGTCCTTTGATAAGGGGTGGACATCTTGTTGTAGTTGATGGTGAGGGTAATCAACCAGTTATTGATAAGAGAAAAATAAGAGATATTAGGGATGTAGCTTAGTCGTCTACAGTAAATAATCTAGAATCATTCACATCGAATATTTTTGCTCTTGCACCTGCGTCTAACCAACCGTGTGCATAATTCAGAGCTGCAAAGGCAGTAACCCAATTTCCCTTCTCCCGAAAGTATTTTGCGTCTTTAATGTACCTTTCAATCATATCTAGAAAGTCTTCAGCTAATTCTTTCTTCGCAACGTTTTTCTTAGCCATTTCTAGTGCTTCTTCGGATATTTTGAAATATTTTTCTAATTTTTGCTTTGTTACTTCTTTTTCCATACTAATGTAGGGGATACAAATTTTTTTAAATCTATGTAAAATTTTTGAAATAATGATATTATCAATTTCAGGCACTGCCGGTTCTGGAAAGAGTTCTGCTGCTAGACAGTTGGCTGGTGTTTTAGGTATGAAACATTATTCTGTTGGTGATTTGAGAAAAGAAATGGCTCAGAGAAGAAATATGAGTTTGGCTGAATTTAACAAGATGGGTGAAGAAAAAGATTTTACTGATAAAGAGGCTGATGAGTTTCAAATTGAACTTGGGGAAAAAGAGGACAAATTTGTTATTGATGGGCGCTTAAGTTACCATTTTATTCCCAAATCCATAAAGATATATTTTAAGGCCCATGTGAGGACTAGGGCTGAGAGAATTTATAATGATGAAAGACCTGGTGAAAGTTTTAGAGATCTTGGCGATGCTATTGCTTCTTTAATTGAAAGAGATAAATCTGATAATTTGAGGTATACTAAATATTACAACTTAGATCCAACTAATGAATTGCAATATGATTTTGTTCTTGATACCACTTATTTGAATGTAAATGAAGCAGTTGCTGAAATTTTGAAATTTATAAAACAGGAAAAGATTATAAGTTCTTAATTTTAAATATATTTATGAGTAAAATAATCGGTATTGTTTTAACGCTTTTTATATTTCTTACTTGTTTAAATCTGATTTTCGTCTATGAAAGTTTTAAGAAGGATGATATAAGGGAATTTTATTTGACTGGAGAGTTGTCTGAAGACTATACTTTAGATGAACAAGAACATATGGAGGATGTTAAAAGTGTTGGAATTTTTTCTTTATTTTTGAATTTTGTTCTGTTTATTATTTTTATTAGGCAGAGATCTAAAATTAGTTCTAAGAAAGTGGGATTTTATTTATTTGTTATTTTTGGTTTGTTAGTTTTATTTGCTTTATTTTTTGAAAAGTTCTTTTATTATTTTCATTTGGTTTTCTTTGGTTCTAATGGTTGGACTTTTCCTTCTAGTTCTAAATTAATCCAAAATTTTCCTTTTGAGTTTTTTAGAAATAGATTTTTGTTATTTAGTTTACTTGTTTTTCTTTTTGGCGTCATTTTCACCGGTTGGAGAGTAATTTTTGAAAGATTTCCTAAGAAACCAAAGAGAAATTAAAGTCCATATTATTGCTCCGAAGATTACCATTAATATGTAGAATATCTTTTCTGACATAGTTTAACTTTTAAAAAATTAGTATTTAAATTTTACTATTTAGCTAATTGTATTATTTTCTTTAATTCTTCATTAAAAATCTTAACTTCTTCTAAAGTATTGTATATATAGAAACTTGCTCTTGCGCTTGGTTCTATTTTGTTTGCGTTGTACCATGAATGTACGCAATGCATGCCACTTCTAATCATTATATCTTTTGATGAGTTTAAAATGGAAGCTACTTCATGTGCATTCAAATTTGGAATTATAAAATTGAATATTCCTCTTTCTCCTGTGTATCCAATTTGTCTTATTCCTTCTGTGTCAATTGCTTTTACCAATTTGATTTCATGATCTTTTATATCTTCAATTCCTATTTTTTTTAGATATCTTATTGCTTCTCCCAATCCAATTATTCCTGCATAATTTTGTAGACCTGCTTCGAATTTTGCTGGTAATTTTTCTATTTTATGTTCTGTGTACGTTGAATCATATACTGTTTCTCCACCTTTCATGAATGGATTCATTTCATTTAGCAATTCTTCTTTTGCGTAAAGCACTCCAGTTCCTGTAGGCCCTAACATTTTGTGTCCCGAGAAAGCTAAGAAGTCTACATCTAATTTTTTTACGTCTACTTCTTGGTGTGGAATTGATTGTGCTGCATCTAAGAATACTTTTGTGTTATTTTCATGTGCGATTTTTATTATTTCTTTTATTGGTAATGTGTATCCATCTAGGTTTGAAGTGTGTACAAAGCTTATTAGATCAAAATCTTTTATTTTTTCTTGGAATAATTCTAAATTGAATGTGAAATCTTCTTTTGACTTTATTACTTCGTGATTTTTATCTTGCCAAGGTAGAAGGTTTGAATTGTGTTCCCTATCCGTTGTGAGAACTTTATTGAATTTGAAAGAATTTGCTACTAAATTTATGGCTTCTGTTGTGTTTTTTGTGAATATTACTTCGTTTGAGCTTTTTGCTCCTATGAATTTTTTTATTTGGTGTCTTGCTTCTGTAACTTCTTTATCTACTTTCATTCCTAGTTTGTGTATGCTTCTTCCACCACAAGAAGGGTATTCATTATAGTATTCATTTATTTTGTTTATTACCTGTGTTGGTTTCAGAGACATGCATGCTGTATCTAGGTATATTCCTTTTTTTAGAATTGGAAAATCCTGTCTTATTTTTTCTGTGTTCATGTTAAAAACTAAAATTACTTGTTTAATAAAGCTTGTCATAACAACTATATTTGTTATTTGATATATTTTTATAAACAAAAATGTATTCGCTTTTGGATGGTTCAGGTTATAGATCCAAAGGTTACTGTTCTAAATGTTGGACCGGAGCATACTACTCCTGGAGGTTTGCATATTGGTCCTGATGCTTTTGTTTGGGGTGCAGCTCAAATAACATATAAAGATTCTGGGGCACTTAGAGAGCTTATTGATGTTAGAGCTAGTCAAGGTGGTTTTGAAGAAAAATTGAGGAGCGCTTTAATTGCTATTGCTGGTGCTGGTCATGCATCAATGGCTACAACTCCTGGATTGTGGACTTATTTTGAAGGAAATTGTTCTAAATTTGTTGATTCTATGTTTACTGGCATTAGATTTGGTAGTTCTTTGATGCCCTCTGGAAGAAGGGTTCCAATTGCAGAGGATCAAATTCTTGTTCCCAAAAGCATTGTTGATGCTGGCAAAACTGAAACAGATATGTATATGGAAGCTTCAAGAAAAAATATCCAAGCCTATGAAAAAGTTCAAGAAGTAATTCCTAAACAAGAAGCAAGTAAAATAGTTCAATATGGACATAGGGGTGGTGGGTTTTTATTTTTGCCACTTGAAACTATAATTAACCTTTCAATTGATGCTGAGAGAGATATGGAAGCAACTCCTAGAGAAGCTTTCCAAATTTTGGATCAGCTTAGGGAGCAAATACATCAGAAAGGAATGGGTAATACTTATGAAGCAAGGATGGCGGCTCCAAGAACAGGAGTTCCAAACCCAACTATTTTTCATAGAAGAGAAAACTTGGCTACTGAAGTTATTAATGAGAATAGAGGGGGTGTTTTGGATAAACCTGTTTTGTTGAGTTCATCTTTTGTTGGAAGCAATGAATTGAATTTAAGAATTTCTAACTTTTTGTCCGAGAGAGAAGATATTTTTGAAGATCCTGAAAGAATAGCTAATGAATGGGAAGGTCTTCTGTATGATTTGGATGCAATTGTTCAAGATTTTGATCCTGCTGTGAATGTTGTTACTGCAACAAATACCCCTTGGAGGGTCTGGGGTGAAGTAAAAAGACATAGAACAATGCCACAAAATGTTGAAGGTGTTTATCATGCAGCCCAGAGGGCACTCGATTTAATTAAAGAAGAACCAAGTGGAATATATGATTTTCAAAGGATGCGTCAAGTAGTTTCGATTCCACCTGGGTTATATAAAAGTCCTGAACATTTGGAATTGTGGATGGAAAGGTTTGCTGATTCGTTATTAACTTATGAAGCACTTGTTCAAATGGGTGTTCCTGAAAGTGATGCAACTGCTGTTATTCCAAGGGGCTTGAAAGTAGGTATTGTAAAACAGTATGGTTTGTATAATCTTACGACCGGTTATATGTCTTTGAGATTGTGTAATTCTGCTGAGCCAGAGATGAAGGCAACTACAGAGGAGGAAGTAGGTTTAATTATGTGCTCAGAAAGTTTGCCTGAATTAGTTGAGGAACTTATGGTTCCAAAATGCGGTTTTACTGGCTTCTGTCCTGAGAAAAAAACTTGTAAACATATTCTTGAATTTGATCCTACTTATGATGGTGCTAGACATAAACTACTTGCCGAGCAAAGAACTGAAGAAATAAGAACTAGATTACTTTAACTTTCGCAATCATTACAATCACAATCATCACCACATTCTTGACAGTGACCTTCATTATCACAAAGTGGGTCTCCACAATCTACAACTGTTTCACTTGGTGTAAAAATACATTGTTCGGGATCTGCATCTGGTCCAACACAATTATCATGAACTATTAGATTGTATGCAGAAACACCAGAATAGATTAAACTTACAAAGAATAAAATTGTAAATATCCAAGATATGAATTCAAAATGATTATGAACTATCTTAGCACTTTTTGGGCTTTTTTTCATTAGAGTGCCGACTATTTTTCCTTTTACTTTAATATCAGTACCAGAATCACATTTTCTAAAAGTAGTTCTCTTGAAAACACATTGAAAAGCTTCTTTGGCTATTTCTCTGTGGGAAGCTGAGAATATTCCAAGAATTCCGAAAACGATGAACGTAAGTAAACAAATCATAGGTATTTATTTTTTGTTCTGTTTAAAAAGTTTATGTAGAAGAAATGTTGAATAAATCATGCACACTTTTCTCTATGTTATCAAACTGCCAATGGGGATATTGTTCATTGTGATCTAAGCCTATATATTGAACTTCCACACTTCTGTTAGTATAAACTCTTCCAGCAGCCATAGTAAATTCACGTCCAGGATTTGCTTTTACAATGAAATTACCTTGCCGATTGAGATATAGAACTATCATGGCCTTTTTTTCATTATTTCTATCTTCTAGTTCTGCATCCCTAAATGCTTCAAACATTCTACTGCTCACCCCTAGCATTGTTACATCTCTTTCTTTTTCATCGAAAATTAACTCTCTATTTGGATCCCTCTCCACTAAGAAAGACCCTTGTAGAATTTTTCCGTATTCATTTAGTTGGCCAACATTCCAAGGGCTAGAAGGTACCCTACTTTCTAAGTCGGTTATTGTGTATGATTCGTTAAATGGTGCTTCTGGTAAATTTCTTATTACACTTCCAGCAAATTTTTCGGGATCTCTTGTATTTACTATTGCTTCTATCTCACCATGGGTACCTAACTTTACTTGGAAGAATTCATTAGTGCAATAATCTCCCCATCTTTTTTTTGTTCTTGTATAACCTTGAAGAACTCCTTTATCCGAAGGGTGGGTTTGGATAATAATTTCTTCTGGTTTTCTTCTGTGCTTCTCTATATCTGTAAGTGTAAGTGCAACTAAAGAATTTGGAACTCCGATATATTCCTTGCTCCAGCAGTTGCAGAAATTAGTACCATGTTCTGGTCCTCTTGAAGAAACAATTACTATATCTCGCTTTTTTGCCATTATTGTTGGAGTAAGGTTTTGTTTAAAAGTATTATGGAAAGTCTTTTATTTTCTTTTCAATTTTCTTTTTTATGGATCCCATTGCTTTTCAGATTGGAAATATTGTAATAAGATGGTATGGAATTTTTTATGTTCTCGGTTTTTTATTTGCTTACTGGGTTACTCCTTTGTTAGCTAGGAATATTTCTAAGAAAGATATGCAGGATTTTTTTCTCTATTTGATTCCTTTTTCAATTATTGGAGGCAGATTAGCTTATGTTATTTTGAATTGGAATTATTACTCTGAGAATTTATTTCAGATACTTTTTATTTGGAATGGCGGGATGGCTTTTCACGGTGGTTTGATTGGCGCTGTTTTAGCAGCTCTGTATTATTGTAAGAAGAAAAATATTTATTTCTATGATTTGGCTGATGTTTTAGTAATCCCTTTGGCCATTGGTTTAGCTCTTGGTCGTTTGGGAAATTATATTAATGGAGAATTGTATGGGAAAATAACTAGTCTTCCTTGGGGTGTTCATTTTGATGGAGTTGAAGGTTTGAGACATCCTTCTCAAATTTATGAATCTTTGAAGAATTTATTTATTTTCTTTATTGTTTTGAGGGTCTATAAGTTGAAGAAGTTTAGAAGAGGATTTGTCTTTTGGTTATTTATTTTTATGTACTCTTTTTTGAGGTTTTTTATAGAGTTTATTAAGGATGTTGAACTTTATTCTGGTTTTACATATGGACAGTGGATTAGTTTACCTTTAGGAATTATATCTCTTTATATGTTGAATAAATTAAAGTAAAGCTTATTAGTTGTTCTTTGTTCGCTTTTTAATGACAAATAGCCCTTATGTTGTTAATCGTTTAATAAGTGGTATAGACATTGATGAACCACTGTTTCCTTTTTTGGAAACTTTTTGTGTTTTTCATAATAATCAATATGGCACCAATTTGAGCAAGGAAGATTTTAAGGAATATAATATGGCTACGCCCATTGGTATTAGTCATGATGAAATTGTTAGGAGGGTTTTAGAATTTTATCAAACAGATTTATTTAGATATATGGAACCTACTGAAGATGCTGTTGAATCTATTCAAGAATTGAAAAATGCTGAACATCTTTTAATGGCTCCAACTGCTAGACCTGATAGTATAGCCAATATTACTCTGGAACAGGTGAATGATCATTTTAGATATAAAGGAAATCCTGCTTTTTTTAAAATAGAATTTGGTAATACTTTTGGTAGTAGTAATCACAGAAGGAAAAAATCGGAAATTTGTGAGGAATATGGGGTTAAAAGATTAGTTGAAGATGGTTTGCATCATGCAAGAGATTGTATAACTGTTGTAGATAAAGTTTTTTTATGGGATATGCGTGGGAATCAGTGTAGTCTTGAAGAAGAGGCTAAATTGAGAGAAACCCAGATAATTAGGTGTAAAGGTTGGAAAAAAGTTTTAGAAAAAATATTGGTTTAAGTTATTTTGGTAATCTTGAAAATTTTATATTAGGATAAATATCTCCCCTATTTTTCTTTCTTTTGTTAACAGATAAAAAACAAGTACGTATTTGTCCTACTTGTGGGAGTAAATTAGATTCTAAACCATTAATTATTTCTCCCGTACCTGTGAAGTCTTCTTTTATTTCTGGATGACCTGTTCCGCTTATTATTTCTAGAACCTCATATCTGTGTAGCATGAATCTCCCTTGAAAATTTTGGTCAATCCCATCCATCAATTCTGCTCTTCTACTTTCTATAATTCTTACTTTGTAAGTTGTGGAATATTTTGTGGAGTCTTCATTATCGTCAACTCTATCTGAATATACTAACATTACTTCTTGATCTGCTTTAAATGCCATTTTTTATTCTCTTTTGCTTCATAATCCGTTTATATATGCTTTCTTTTGGTTAATTTTATATATTTGATAATTTATTGTTATTTTATGGGTGATATACTATATTTTGATAGGAAGGTGAAAATTGCAGTTTGGATTCTTTTGTTTATTACCATTTTTACTATTGCATTATATAAATCTGAGATGACTGGCGCTGTTGTTACGAATATGTTTGAAGCTTTGGCAAAATGAAATTAATTTCTTGGAATGTTAATGGAATAAGGGCCGTATTGAAAAAAGGCTTTGAGAAATCTGTTGATAGTTTTAGCCCGGATATCTTATGTTTGCAAGAGACTAAGGCACATCCAGATCAAGTTGATAAACTTCTTTCAGAATTTGAGCACCATTATTGGAACAGTGCAGAGAAGAAAGGTTATTCTGGTACTGCTATTTTTTCTAAAGTTAAACCAATCTCTGTTTTTTATGGAATGGGTGTTGGTGAACATGATAAAGAAGGTAGAGTTATAACTTTGGAGTTTGAAAAATTTTATTTGATTACTGTTTATGTTCCTAATTCTCAGAGGGGTTTGGTTAGGTTGAGATATAGAAGTAAATGGGATAAAGATTTTTTAAAATATTTGAAAAAATTGGAGAAGAAAAAACCAATTGTTGTTTGTGGAGATTTAAATGTTGCACATACTGAAATCGATTTAGCACATCCAAAATCAAATTATAACAAAACTGCTGGTTATACTCAAATTGAAATTGATGGTTTGTCTAAATTAATTGATAGTGGTTTTGTGGATAGTTTTAGGGAATTTAATAAAGAAGGAAAGAATTATTCTTATTGGAGTTACATGTTCAACTGTAGGGCAAATAATGTGGGTTGGAGAATTGATTATTTTTTGGTTTCTAAGAAGTTGAAGTCTAAATTGAAGAAAGCTTTTATTTTGGATAAAATTATGGATTCTGATCACTGTCCTGTTGGTGTTGAGCTAGATTTTTAGCGTAAGGTTTATAAGCTAGTTATTTTCTTTGAAACTTCTAAATTTTTTAGTGAGGTAAAAAATAATGACAGAGATAAATGAAATTAATTACAATTGTGCAACTAATGAAGATGTACAGTCTGGTTACAGGGTAGCTTTGCTTGGAAACAATGCTCCAGAAATAGATAGAATATATCAACAAACAGGAATTTTACCTGATTCAGAGAATTTTTTTAAAATGGAAACAGTTGCTAATCAAGCTTCGGATGCAGAAAGAATGTCTTGGACTGATACATTGGGGCCTCTTGGTAATTTAGTAGATACTTTTCGAACTAAATTTATTGAAAGGTTGGAAAGTTCTGACCAAGAATAATTTTTCTTTTTCTTTTTTTAGAAACTATTTTAAAGGACAAAAATCAAGTTTTATAAAAAGATGGTGAAGTTAGAAAGATCTTTAGGTTTGTTTCAAGTAACTGTAATGGGAGTTGGTATCATTCTTGGTGCCGGTATTTATGCTCTTATTGGTGTTGCTGCTTCTAATGCAGGTAACGCTACTTGGTTAAGTTTCTTTATTTCTGCTGTTATTGCAATCTTTACTGGTTTAAGTTATGCTGAATTAAGTTCTATGTTTAAAGGAGATTCTGCAGAATATCATTATTTATCTGCTGCATTTAATAAAAAATTCGCGTTTGTTATAGGTGCTTCGATACTCGCCGCAGGATTTGTTAGTTCTGCCGCAGTTGCTTTAGGTTTTGGTGGATATTTTGGACAATTAGTTGGAATGCCAATCGTTTGGGGTGCAATCTTGCTTATTGTTCTTATGACTGTAATTAATTTTATTGGAATAAAAGAATCTAGTTGGTTTAATACTGTTTCAACTTCGATTGAATTTTTAGGTTTGTTAGTTATTATTGTTTTGGGTATTACTAAATTTGGAAGTGTTAATTATTTTGAAATGCCTGCTGGTTTGACAGGGGTGTTTAGTTCTGCTGCTTTGGTGTTCTTTGCTTTCTTGGGTTTTGAGGGTATTGTTAAATTGAGGGAAGAAACTAAAGATCCTGAAAAAACTATTCCAAGGGCATTGGTTTATTCTATTTTGATTACTTCAGTGATATATGTTTTAGTTGCAATTTCAGCTGTAAGTATTATTGGTTGGGAAGCTTTGGCTGCTTCTGATGCCCCTTTGGCTACTGCTGCTGCTGCAGTTCTTGGTTCTCCAGCATTTATTGTTTTAGCTATTATTGCTTTATTTTCTACAGCCAATACTGTTTTGATTATGTTAGTTACAAATTCAAGAATGATATATGGTATGGCAAAAGAGATGAAATCGTTACCAAAGATTTTATCTAAAGTTCATAAAAAAACTAGAACTCCTTATGTTGCCATTTTTGTGTTTATGTTGTTGTGTATTGCATTCACTTTAATTGGTGATTTGGAGCTGGTTGCTAATTTGACTAATCTATTCGTGTTTATTACTTTTGCTTCAGTTAATTTAGCTTTAATTGTTTTGAGATATAAAGAACCAAAGATGAGGAGACCATTCAAATGTCCTTTGAATGTTGGTAGATTCTCAGTTATTGCTTTGATTGGATTCTTGACTAGTTTGTTTATGCTTGGAATTATTATTAGAAATTTGATTGTTTGATGAATAAGAAAGTTTTATAAGAGCATTTTTTGGGCTTTTCTTTATGACTTGTAGAAAGTGTAAGGAAAAACCTGTAATTAAACTTACTAATAGTCATATAACTCTCTGTAAGAAATGTTTTATTAGTTATTTTGAGAAAAAAGTTAGAAAAACTATCAGAACTTATGGTTTGATTAAGAAGGGAGAAACTATTGCTGTTGCTCTTTCTGGTGGAAAGGATTCTTTAACAACTTTACATGTTATTAATGAGTTGGCCAAAGAGCAAAGAACTACCAAAGTTATTGCAATTACTATTGATGAAGGCATTAAAGGTTATAGAGATGAAACTCTGAAGTTTGCTAGAAAATATTGTAAGGAGAATGGAGTGAAATTATATGTTTATTCTTACAAAGATTATTTTGGTGATAGTTTGGATAAGATTGTTAAGAAAACTAAGACCTTGCCTTGTAGCATTTGTGGTGTTTTTAGAAGATATTTGTTGAATATGAAAGCTAAGGAATTGAAAGTTGATAGATTAGCTACGGGACATAATTTAGATGATGAGGCACAAACAATTTTGATGAATCAATTTAGGAATAACTTAGCAGTTAGTGCTCGTTTGGGTCCAATTACTGGTGTTGTTGATCATCCTGAATTTATTAAGAGAGTTAAGCCATTATATTTTTTAACTGAGAAGGAAGTTATGACTTACGCATTTTTGAAAGATTTGGCTACTGATTTTAATGAGTGTCCTTATGCTAAAGGAAATTATAGATTTAGTGTGAGATCTTGGTTGAATGATTTTGAAGAAATGTATCCAGGTTCAAGACATGGCCTCATAAATTCGTTTATTGAGCTGTTACCCACTTTAAAGCAACATTTTAAAAATGATAAAAGTATTAAATTATGTAATGTTTGTGGAGAACCTTGTTCGCAGGAAAAATGTCAGGCCTGTGTTTATGTGGAAAGTTTAAAGAATGGTAAAAGTTTACAACGAAAAAGAAGCTAGGAATTTTGATATTGAAGCTGAAACTGTTGCAGAGATTGTCAAGAAATTAGATTTGAATTTGAATGAGTTTATTGTTACAGTTAATGGTGAACTTTGTGTTGGAGCTACAAAAGTAAAAAATAGTGATGATATAAAGTTCTTATCTGTAGTATCTGGAGGTTAAAATGGAAAAAGGAATTATGATTTTTATCGGTGTTTTAGTTGTTGTAATAGCGTTTTTTGTTTATCAGAATAATAACTCTGGAGATTATGATTCTTTTGCACAGTGTTTGACTGATGCTGGTATTTCTATGGGTGGGGCAGATTGGTGTTCACATTGTAGTGATCAGAAAGCTATGTTTGGTAGCTCTTTTGAGTTAATAGATTATCACAATTGTGATTTTGAAGAAGATTGGTGTGCTGAGCAAGGAATAACTGGCATTCCTGCTTGGGTTTTTGCTGATGGTAGCTTAAGACCAGGTGTTCAGTCTTTGAGAACTTTGGCTGATTTGTCTGGATGTGAATTATGACTTTTGATTGGAGTACTTTCTGGTGGATATTAGCTTTAGCATGGTCTTTGCCGTGGACTTCTTGGGCTTTATGGAGGGCTGCTAGGAATTATCAGAAGGTTTGGTTTGTTGCAGTTCTAATAATACAATCTTTAGGTATTTTACCAATTATTTATATATTTTTCTTTCAAAAGAACAAAAATGCTCCAAAGTATAGACTTTTAAACCGCGTATTACACCCAAAAAAGTATGGATTACTCAAGACAAGAAAAGGTAATAGGAAAAGAAAGTCAAGATAAACTTGGAAAGAGTACCGTAGCTATAGTTGGTTTGGGTGCTTTGGGTTCATGTTCTGCTGAATTATTGGTTAGAGCTGGTGTTGGAAAGTTAATTATTTTTGATAGAGATTATGTCGAAGAGAGTAATTTACAAAGACAACACTTATTTGTTAAGAAAGATATTGGAAAACCTAAGGCAGAGATTGTTAGTAAGAGTTTAAAGAAGATAACTTCCGATTGCAAAGTTGTTGCTTATTTTGATAATTTTGATCATACTAGTATTAAAAAGATAAAGAATGTTGATTTGATTTTGGATTGTACAGATAATTTACATACTAGATTCTTGATTAATGAGTTTTCTATTGATAATGAAATTCCTTGGATTTATGGTGCAGTGATTAGGGGAAATGGATATGTATACAATTCTGTTCCAAAAGGTCCTTGTTTTAGATGTTTTGTTTCTGAAACTGTAGGTTTGGATACTTGTGAGACTGCTGGTGTTTTAGGAACTGCTTCAACTTTTATTTCTGCTGTGCAATCTAATGAAGCTTTGAAAATTTTATCCGGTAGAAAATATGAGAAAGATCTATTACATTTTAATTTGTTAAATAATGATTTTGATAAAATTAAAGTAAGTAAGAATAAGAAATGTCCTGCTTGTAAGAAGAATTTTATTTATTTGAATGGTAAGATGGGTAATTATGTTGATAGTTTATGTGGTGGTTCATATTTATTTTATGGTAAATTTGATTTAAAGAAGTTAAGAAAGAAATTTAAGAAAAAAGTTATTGATTTCGGTGAAAATTTTAATTATGACAATGCATTGACTTTTTTTAGTGATAAAGTTTTGATTAAAGCCGGTAGTGAGAAAGAAGCTAAGAGTTTATTTAGCAAATATGTTGGTGACTGATTTTTTTACTATTGTTTTTAGGGATTCATGATATTTTAAGTATCCGCTAGTCAATAAGCGTCCTGAATAAAATCCTGTTAATGCGGCGGTTAGGTCTACTACATAAGTTGGAAACATTGCTACTTCTTGCGAAACATCTCTGCCCGGTCCTGCCCTTGTTTCTTGCGAAACACCCGTGCTAATTCCTGTCATTGTTGAACCTGTAAAACCTATCCTATGTCTTAGATCTATACCGTCTTTTGATATATCAACTAGTATTGAAGCAACTCCTATTCCAAATCCAATTCCACCACTTAAATATGTTTTAAACTGGAGTATTTCACTGAGAAAATCTGATAATTCCATTGTTTTAGTTTTTGAATGAATTGAGAATTATAAATATTATTGTTCGGCACCATATAAGATTACAATCTTTTGATAGTTATTATCCAAAATAGTACATCAGTAGAAATATAATTGCTAACCATATTAGCAAGACAATTAATAGCCAAATATTTTTTAAATTCATTTTAGTTTGGTAGGGGAGATAGTTCTGCTTTGTTTTTTATTAATATTTCGTACGCTTCTTTATACGTAACTACTCTAACGCCTTCTTCTTTTAAAAAGATTAGGAATTCTTCAAACTCGTTTAATTTATTTTGTGAATCAAATGTGTTGCAGTGAAGTTGCATAACGAAAAATTCTTTGTCTTCATAGACTTCTTTCCATTCATCTAAGCTTGAATGACCATATTCATTAGAATACCAATCCCAATCATTTACTACATCAAACGCTCTTGGTGTGATAATTACATTTTCATCATAATACCATTCTGGAACGTGGGTGTTTGGAATCATAAAAAATCCTGCTTCTTTTACGTTATTGTACTGCTCTGTAGTCCATTCATTTCCTGGTGGAAGATAAGTTACTAGTTCTGTATCAAATAAATCTTCTATTTCGTTTTTTCCTTGTAGAACGTTGAACCAAACTTCTTCATATCTTGGACAGAAAAATCTATTTCTACAATGGGAGTATCCATGCATTGCTAATTCATATCCTTTTTCTTGAAGATCTGTTAGATAATCAATCATTATTGGATCATCTGCTATGTCGAACGTTTCTTTTGTTGTTTCTACAAATATATGGGGGGAAACTCCTACTGTTGCTGTAAATCCGTGTTTATCAATTATATCTGAGACAGATCTGTAATTTTTCATTGAATAACCATACTGTGTAAATTCTTCTTCAGTATCTTGAATGTTCCAATAATCATCTATTTCTATTACTACTATTTTTTCTTCTGCAGAAACTTTGGTTGAATGGTCCAAGTAGTATACCATTGAAACTGATAATATTATCCCAATTATTGCTATTGCAATTAGAATTGGTATTATTGTGTTTATTTTTTTGTTTGATTTTATTACCCATTTAAAGAACTTTTTGTGGATATTAGTTTTGAAGATCAAAAGTAATATTGCTAGTACTAGAATTATATGTGTTAACAGATCTGCAACTGCCCAATAAACTTTACTTGGATCTAGGCCTTCGAACATAATTGATTTTTATTTTTTGACTATAAAAATCTTACCCAGAGTAGTATATTCTTTCTTCTGCTACTTCTGCCAATTTTTTTGCTGTTTGTAGTTCTTCTTTGATTACTTCTTCTTCGAAAAGTCTTAGCCTTATTGCTTCTTTAATGAATTCTTGTATATTTGCGAAGCCGTGCTTTTTTGCGTACTTTTCAGCCGTTTCTAGAAGTTCGTTTGGTAATCTAAGGTTGATTTGTTTATTCATGGTATTATCTGGTATCTATTGGTATATAAATGTTTTGATTCGTTCCGAGGAGAGTTGTAACTGTATTGGTATTATTTGGTATCTATTGGTATAAAAATGAGTGAGCCCGGGGAGAATCGAACTCCCGATCTACACCTTGTAAGGGTGTCATCATAACCACTAGACCACGGGCTCAGGTTACTGGATTATGATTTTAGATGTATTAAAAGGTTTTCTATGTGGCTTCTTCTTTAACTGTAGTTATTGGTATATAGAATTTGAATGTTTTTTCTTCTTTTTGAATTCTTCCATAACCTATTTTTGCTTCATGCTCTAATGTTATATGTCCTCTATTTTCTTCTCTGTGAGTTGATAATATGTCTTCTACTCTGAATCCTTGTTCAGTTGCATATTGCAATACTTTAACTAAATCTGAATCTTGATAAGCCAGTTCATAGTTGCTATCTGAGGCTCTTTCTACTATCTGATCTGGACGATGATATTCGAAGTTTTTTTGAATAATACATTTTATTTTCATAGTATATAACTCTACCACAATTTATTTAAAACATTAGTTTTTTAGATTTATATGAAATGGCTAATTGGAATACTTGTTTTGGTTCTGATTTTTTTAGTATTTTTTGTAAACAATGGAGATGATAATATGACTGAATTTAAAATAGAAACTTTAGAAGAAGGTAGTGGAGATCAAGTTGTTAAGTCTGGAGATACTATAACTGTACATTATACTGGAACTTTGGTAGATGGAACTAAGTTTGATTCTAGTGTTGATAGGGGAGAACCTTTTACATTTACTATTGGTTCTGGACAAGTTATTCAAGGCTGGGAACAAGGTTTTTCTGGAATGAAAGTTGGGGAAAAGAGAAGATTGACTATTCCACCTGAAATGGGTTATGGGGATAGAGCTACTGGTTCAATACCTGCAAACTCTGTTTTGATATTTGAAGTAGAATTAATTTCTATTTCTTAACAGAAAACTTTAAAATGGCTAGAATTAGATTTACTAGAGTAAAATGTCTGTTGCAGAACTTAAAAAAGAGGTTGAAGGTATAAAAAAGAAATCCATCGTTAGATTGTCTAATGGTGAACCAATGAAATATCATATTACTTATGATACTTTTGGCCAAACTTTGGAACCTGTTTATTTCTGGACTTTAGATTTTTTGAGAAGTAGCTCACCTAGCGGTTTAGGTTTTGATGTTAGTAAAGTTGAGGAAGAATTTGAGGCTAGTGCTGGTGGTGCTTATTTTGGTGAATTGGGTGCCAGGGCTAGTGCAATGCAAGATAGAGCTATGGCTATTTTGAGACAAGTTAATGGTGTTATTAAAGAAGTAATCAATTTAATTTACGATTTAAAAGAATATGAGATGAGGTTGGAAGTTTATGACCATGCCGATCCTAAAAAAGAACCAAGTGCAGTTAAGAGAGAAAGTGCAGAGCATTCTTTGAAAAGCATTTGGATGGACCAGGTCGATGTTAAGACTGGTTTGGGTTCTATCAATAACTTGACTAGGGGTGATTTGCAATTTGTTACTCTTAGAGATGCATTTATGCAAGCTAAAAGTATAAAAGATGTTGATAGAATTGATTTGAATAAAAGAGTTAAAATAATTCTTAAGAAAAAATTTGAAGAATATTCTAATTGGAGAGGCGTTGGTGAGGATGAATTGAGAAAGAGATTTTCAATTGAAAAAAATTATTTGAAATCTCAGATTGATTCTTTGAAACTTTATACTAAATGGGCCAAACCTTATTTGAGAGCTGCTCAGAAGTTGGGTATGAAGGAAATGGGTGGAGATAGCAGGCTGGCAAATCCAGACATTGTTGCTGCATTCAATAACATGCAAATGGAATTAAGTTTGCTTGCTAAGAAGGAAATAAAACTAGATTCGGATAAGAAATTTAAGAATAAGTATTATGCATGCATTGTTGTAGATTTTGTTTATAGAACTGCTCCTCAAGCAGTTAGATCCGGACAATCTACTCACTACGCACATGTTGGCATAATTGATGTTTATTTCAAAGCTTATGCTTTTACAGATAAAGAGTTAGAAAAAGTGCAAAGAGTTGAAGTGTATGAAGATATGGAATTGGTTGACCATTTAACCGATGTTAGTTTGAAAGATTTGACTAAAGATCTTGACCATTTTTTGGATGATGAAGAGGAAGTAGAAGAAAAAAAAGTTTTCGTTTTACCTAACCCTCTTAAAGGTTTCAAAGAACTTGTTGCTCCATTAAAGAACGTTCCAGAGTTTTTTGGAGATTTTAAGCCAAAAGGAACTTCTTACCAAGAAAGTAAGTTGAAAGCTGCTGCTAAGGCAAAAGCTAAGGGTAGTTGTTTAACACTTTACGATGTGTTCAAGAAAGCCCACAGAATGATAACATGGTGAGTAAAAAATTAAAAGAAGAATTAAAAAAGTTTAGAGATAAGTTAGAAAAGTTAGATAGTAATCAAGATAAAATTGTTTTTCTTAGAAATTTTGTAATAAATAAAAAAAATAATGAAAGATTAAGGGAAGAAGCTGTTAAGCTTTTAAACATTTTAGTTAAAGATGCTAGTTTGGAAGGTCTTGTTTCTAAAAGGGGAGAATTATCTTTGAAGGATATTGAACCTGTTCAAGGTGTTGAGCAGAGAGTTATTGAAGTTCCTGTAAGTTCTAGAAGAAAAGTTGAAGATGAAGATGAACCAGGTCATGTTGATTATTCTGTTGGCGGGGGTCCTGGTAAGTTTTATTCCGAATCTGAGAATGTTACTTTGAAACATTTGAGGGAGTTTTTAAGAAGTAAAGGTGTAATGGGCTCTTCAACAACAAGCTTACCAGAGTTAAAGGGGCAAATCTCTGATTATTTTGGTGGAAGGATAGCAGACAGCAGATTGGAGAGTTATACAAGTCTTTTTTCTGCAGATGAAGTAGGATATCAAATGTTAAGCACTTCTGAAAAAGATAAAGATGATGAAAACACTTTTAACCTTGAAGGTAAAGAACAAAAGTATTACAAAGCAGGTGATAGTTAATGGCGTTTCATGACAAATACTTTGATTCTATGGATGGTAGCTATAGTTTGTCTTTTGGTGAACAAGGTATTCCTACTAGTCCAATGACTCCTGTGCAAATTCAGGAGTTGGCTAAGACTCTTAATATGGGTGTTAAGAACGTTGAAGTTGGTACTATTTCTCCAGAGAATTTTGAAACTATTCCAAAACAACATTTTGATGAAATGAGGCGTTTGGCTAAGTTGAGTGACGCAAAAATTTCTCTTCATGCTCCATTATTTGATATGGCTGGCTTTACACAACAAGGTTGGAAAGAGGAAGATAGAAAAGATTCTGAAGTATATTTTAAGGAAATTTTAGATAAAGCACATAGACTAGATCCAGATGGAAATATTCCAGTTGTTGTACATTCTACTGGTGCAATGGTTCCTGGAGATAGATATGTCCCCGATGAAAAAGGTAGAACTTTGTTTACTAAGGATAGATATGTTTCAGATGGTAGAGGTAGAAAAGTTTTCAAAAAAGGTGAAGCTGTGAAAGAATCTATTATGACTGTAAATCAAGATACTGGACAACTTGCACCTTTAGTTAGGAAAAAAAAGTTTTCTCTGAGAGGAGAGAAAGATTGGTCTCCTGAAGAACAGTTATCTGCAGTAAATAGTACTCAATGGGAAAATAAAAAATTAGAGTTGGCTTCAGGTTTAAAAAATTATAATGAGATAAGAAATGATATTAAACGTGAACAGCTAGGTGAAGATTTTCTTGAAATGCAAATAAGAATTGGACAAGATAGAAAAGGTGAGAAACACTTGACTGAAGAAGAAAAAGATAAATTCAATTCTATGATACATGATTTAAATGTTAGAGGGAGGCAGATGGAAGAATTCAATAGTGATTTGAATATGAAATTTGAAGGCATGGTTGATGATTTTAGGAAATCTGCACCACTTGGATTTAATCCAGGATACGAAAAAAATAAAGAAAAGTTGAAGAAACTTGAGAAGGAATATAAAAATGAATTTATTAAGATGGTGAAATCTGAAGAAAGAGAAAAAAAGTTAGCTAAAATGCAAGGAAGAACTAAAAAAGAAGAAAATGTTTATGTTAGTAAATTTCATAGAGATCCTAGTCTTTTGTTTGGTGAACTTTCTCAACTAAGTGCTCCCGAAACTTTTGTTTCTACGGAAGATTTTCATAAGAAAAAAGTTAGTGAAACCGTTAAGACTGCTGCAATGCATGCTTATTCCAAATATGGTAGTAAAGCTCCGGTGATTGCAATTGAAAATATGTATGGTGGCGATAATGTTCTTTCTAGGGCAGATAATTTGAAGGATGCAATTAAAGAAAGTAGAAAGAAATTTGCTAGAGAGTTAATGAAGAAAAAAGGTTTGAATAAGAATCGAGCAAAGAAAGTTGCTGATGCTATGATAGGTGCAACATGGGATGTTGGTCATTCCAATATGTTGAGAAAACATGGTTTCTCTGATAAAGAAATTGTTGCAGAAGCGAAAAAAATTGCACCTTATGTTAAACATATTCATTTAACTGATAATTTTGGTTATACTGATTCTCATTTGCCATTAGGTATGGGTAATGTTCCTATAAAAGATCAGATGAAAGAGATGGAAAAAATTAGTGAGTCTGCTAAGAATGCGAGGAAGATTGTTGAGTCTGGTGCTTATGCTGGTCAGTTTAAAGACAACCCAATACCCTATACATTAGAAAACATGAATTCTCCAGTTTATGCTCATGATGCTAGTCCTAACTGGTCACAGCTTAGAGATGTTTATGGATCGTACATGTATGGGTTTGGAGATATTATACCAGATAGATCTTTCAGAGAATTTGGAGCCGGTTTTGCTAAATTGCCTAAAGAAGTTGGTGGACAGATGGATGGTGGCAGAAGTAAATTTGCTAATACTCAAGGTGAATAGGGGTGAAATTAAGATTAAGTTATATTTTGATAGCAATGATTCTTGTTATAATTGTTTTTTTGTCTATCAATTATATGGGTTCTTCTGTTGAGTTTGCTCCAGGAAATGCTCTTTACGTTTCATTGAGTGGAAATGATACTACAGGTGTTGGTTCGTTTGATTCTCCTTGGAGAACAATTAATTATGGTGTTTCTCAAATGAGTTCGGAAGGAGGAGACGTTCTTTACATTAGGGGTGGAGTTTATTACGAACTTGTTGAAGATTTTGTTTCTGGAACTGAAGGTAATCCAAATGTTGTTATAGAATATCCTGATGAAACTGTTGTTATTTCTGCAGGCGGAGAGTTATCTGGGTGGGAAGAATTTTCTCTAAATGAAAATATTGTTTACAGAAAATATACTACTTGGTCAAGCAAGCATACACGTCCTAAAAAATTATTTGCTAATGATGAAACGATGACTTGGGCGCAATATCCCAATGAAGGATTTTTGTATCCTAATGAAGAAAGAGACGGACCAATAACCTTCATTAGTTCAGATGGTTTTAGGAATGAAGATCCCGATGATCATTGGATTAATTCTACTATTGTTTTTTATGGGACTGATGTTGCTGGATGGGGTTTTGCCGTAAATCGTGTTATTACTGATTACGATCAAGATACAAAAACTATTTTCTTTGATGAAATCGATAAAGATTTGAGTACAAATATACCATTTATAATTAGAGGTAATGTTCAGGAGTTGGATTCTTCAGATGAATGGGCAGTTGATTTAAAAGATACGGAAGGTTATGTTTATTTTTATCCTGATGGACCTATTAATGATCAATATGTTGTTGTAGCAAGAAAAGGCATGGCAGTAAATATTTCTCAAAAAAGTAACATAGAAGTTAGAGATATTTCTGTATATCACTCAAACCATGTCGGATATTCTTCTAGGGCTTCATTGTTAGCTGGAAGTTCTAGCAATATTTTGTTAGATAATTTAGATGTTTCACTTGCTACACTTACGGGAATTAGAATTAATGATAGTTCTAATATAATTATTAATGATTTAACTTCTCAACATGTAGGTGGTTCTGCAGTTTTGTTTTATTCTTCTGAAGATGTAGTTTTGAGTAATTCTCATATTTCCAATGGTGGGGAAGATTATCAAGTAAATTCTGCAGTGGGTTATCGTTATGAATGTGATGGGGTAAATATTACAAATAACTATATAGGGGATAACTATTATAATTATCAAACAGGATTGGGCATATTTTTAGGTACAAAAAATGTTTATATTGCAAACAATGAGTTTAGAAATAATCATGGCAACAATGTTCTTCTTGAAGATTCCAGTGATGATTTTCCAGATAGTGCTGTGAAAAATATTATTTTTGAAAACAATATTTTGGCTAATGCTCGTGCCTCATATACTGGTTCTTTATGGCTTGATAATGCACATAATGTAATTGTTCGTAACAATTTAATTTATGGAACTTATGGTTCTACTGCTAATGGAATTAAAATTAGTTCTTCAAATCTTAAACCTGGTCCAAAACCAGGATATTCAAAAAATATTACAGTAGTTAATAATGTAATTTATGATAATACTTATGGTATGTATGTTTATGCTAATGAATCTATTAATATTTCTCATAATACATTTGTTGGTTCTAGACTTAATGGATTCGCAACGATTTATGCTGCGGGTGATATAACTTTTAAGGATAATTTAATTCAATCAGATTATTCTAATTTAAGAATAGCAACAGATACTATTCAGAACCATAATCGATCTGATGATTTTGATAATAATTATTATGCACCTTCTTCGAATGTTACTTATCGTTATGATGATTCAATGACTGTAGATCGATTTATAATTGGGGAAAATTATTATTTGGACAATTATTTTAATTTTACAGAATATCAAAATGCTTTTCCGGGACAAGAATTAAATTCTGTAAATAGAGATAGGATTGCTTTTGTTGATGAATCTAATTTAGATTTCCGTCCTGTTTCAGGAAGTGTTGTTTGTGGTGCTGCTTCTGATGGTTCTGATATTGGTGCATTGCCTTGTTATTCTCCCAGTGATGAAACTCCTTTAGGAGATACTCCTGGTGGTGGGGATCCTGCCGGTATATCTAGTAATTATGATGGAAGTGATTCTTCTAGTCAAGATGTTGAAGGTACTTTGGAAACTCCTGGTAATGTTTTCCACAGTGCTTGGTACTTTATTGAGAGCAATACTCCAGGAGTGATTATTATTTTGACCATCGTTGCAATGATTATAGGTACTGCTGATTATGTTTATTTGAGAAGGAAAAAAAGCAATAATTTTTTAAAGTGATAAACTAGGAGTTATAATATGCCTGATAAAAAAAAGAGTGTTAAGAAATTGCCCAAACTTCCCAGTAAATTTAATACTGATGAAGAAATTGCTCACGATTTTGCAGTAAAAACTTATAAGTTTTTTAAGGAATCAATTAAATCAATAGTATTTTTTGGAAGCGCTGCCAAAGGTCAAGCCGTCAAAGGAAGTGATATTGATATTGTTATTATTTTGGATGATTGTTCTATAAATTGGGATCAAGAATTAATTGCTTGGTACAGGGAAGAATTGAGGAATTTAATTGAAAAAGAAAGTTATGGAAAAAAATTACATGTAAATACCGTTACTCTTTCTACATTTTGGGAAGAGGTTAGAGTTGGTGATCCTGCAACAATAAATATTATTAGATATGGCCAGACACTTATTGATTTTGGTGGATTTTTTGATCCTTTGAAAGTTTTGTTAGCTAAAGGAAAGATAAAACCTACGCCTGAAGCAATTTTCAGCGTTCTTAGGAGAGCTCCACTACATATTTCTAGGGCTAAATTTAATATTGTTGGTTCTATTGAGAATTTGTATTGGGCAATGGTTGATAGTGCACATGGCGCTTTAATGGCTGCTGGACAAGTTCCTCCAAGTCCAGAACATGTTGGTGATATGTTGCAGAGAGTTTTTGTTTCTAAGAAAGCTTTAGATAAGAAGTATGTAAGATGGTATAAAGAAATGCATGATTTAGCTCACGATGTTTCACATGGAATGGTTAAACAATTAGATGGCTCCGATATTGATGAAAATATGAATAGAGTTATTGCTTTTGAAAAAACTATGAGAGCAATTACTACTAAATTAATTTCTAAAGAAAAAATAATAAGAATAGAAAAGAAGTGATTATTCTTGAGCTTGCTGCGAAATCTTTGCTAGGTATTGATTTGCAATTAAATCGTACATGCCGTTTCTTTGATCTTCTGGGAGACTTGTTATTATATCTCTAGCATAATGCGTAACTTTCTTCTCATCTAGCTGTTTTCCACTTTCATCTACTAAAGTTTCTTGTAATTTGGCCATTCTTTGACCATATATTAATTGATGATAAACTTTTGCTATATTTCCATGGTCTGCATGATACTTTAATGATTCCATGCTAACACCATACTTACTATGTAACTCAGCTACTATTTCGTTTGTATTTCCTTCTTCAGCTGCTTTCAAATTCTTTCTTGCTTTTACAACATCTTCGTGCAAACTATCTCCGGGACTAGGTAATGATAATGCCATGTCCATAAGCTCATTTACAGAATATGCTTTAAAAATTGATAATAAATTTGCGCTAGTTTTTGCTCTGACATCTGCTACTTTTTCATCTTTTTTAGCCGTTATATCGTTTTCTATGTAATTCTTTATAACTTTTGGGCTTTCCTCGGTAAGAATATACGGATGACCAAACATTACTTCACCGACTCTAACTGGCCACATTGGGTCTTCTGGAGCTTGTTTATGTCCTGCTACTATGCTCTCCAAATAACCTGTTTCACTTACTAACTTTGAAAATTCGTCACCTAATGCCATTTTGTTACTTTTGAGTGGTATATCTTATTTATAAGACTTTTGGTTTAGTTATTTGTGATAATTCGGCTAATCTTTTTAGTATTTAATTAGTTTTATTACTTCTTAATAGTAAACCTTATAAATGGTCCATTTCTTCGTTTTTTAAAATGGCAAGTAGACAAAATGCGTGGAATAATAAAGAAACTTTATTGGCATTACAATTGAAACAATCAGGTTTAACTGGCAAACAGATAGCAGTAATTCTAAACAAAAATATGCACGGAAAAAATTTAGTTAGAAATGATAGTTCATTAAGTGTTAAATTTAGTGAGCTTAAGCGTAAACACGGCGGTAATTTGGATATTGCCTTGCATTCTTATTTGCTAGGAAATATGTTATCTGGACATGAAACTCAAGATGAGTTTGTTGATAATTTAAGAAGTTCTAATGCTAGAGTTTCAGATGTTATTGCTTCAAAAACAAGATTAATTTATGATTATTTGTCTAGCCAAGCAGATTTAATTAAAAATTTAGACAAGTATGGATCAAATCAAGATGTGAAAAAATCATTGGAAATAAGAAAACTTTTGGAACAATTTGATAATAAGCCTAAAGGAGCTGATAGATTGCTTAAAACTTTTGAAAGCTATACCCCTTTAACGGATAGAGTTTTGGTTATTGGTGCTTTTAAGGGAGATTCCAAATATAGTACTTCATTTTTAATGCCTGTACATGATAGGGTTTTTGGTACCAAAATAACTCCTATGAGCGGTTTGTACTCTGCAATTGTTAATGCTATTCGTTTTCAAACTGAAGATAAAGCTACTATTTCAAGATTTGGAAGATTAGTAAAATTAGATTATGAGAGTAATGGTTTCGATCTTGAAGAAATTGCTATCAAAGCAAATACAATATTAAAAAATGAGGATTCACAATTGAGAGTTAGAACTGAAAGAGATAATGCAAGAAATTATAATTTTGGTATGAAATTATAGTAAATTTATTTTTTATAATTACAATACTTTCTTATTGGACAAATTTCACATTTGGGATTTATTGGTCTGCAAGTATGTTGCCCGTAAGCAACTAGTATTGAATTAATATCTTTCCAATATTTTTCTGGAAGTTTTTTTCTCAGAGCCATTTCTGTTTCAAATGGTGTTTTTGTTTTTACATATCCGAGTCTATTCATAATTCTGTGAACGTGAGTATCTACACATATAGCCTTTTTGGAAAATGCGACTGTCATTACCAAATTTGCTGTTTTTCTTCCAACACCTGGCAGTTGTGTTAACTCTTCTATTGTTTCTGGAATTTTAGAATTAAATTTTTCTTTTAGAGTTAAAGGTAATTGTTTTAGATGTTTAGCTTTTGTTTTGTAGAAACCTACAGGATATATTAGTTTTTCAATTTGTTTTTCCGTTAGTTTAGAAAGTTTAGATAAGTTGTCTGCTTTTTCAAATAATCTTTTAGAGGCTTTCAGTGTTGTTTGATCTTGAGTTCTTGCAGAAAGTATTGTTGTAACTAAAACTTTGTAAGGATCTTTTGTTTGTATGTTAATTAAATCAACAACTGGAACTTTATAATTCTTAACCTCTTCTTTTAGAATTTTGTAGACTTTGTCTATGATTTTTCTTTCCATGTATCATGAACTTTTATCATTAACTTTTCTAATTCTGGAGCTAGTTCGTTCCATAATTTCAAAGATTCATCTATTATCTTTGCTTCTTCTTTTTTATTTTTTGTAATGTTTAAAACTGCGTTTTTACTGGTTAATGTTAGAAACCTGCTCATTTTTTTCATTAGTTCTTCTTTTTCTTGATCGTCGAATATTTCGCTTTCTGTTATATTAAACATTGAACCCGGGTTTGGCATAACAATTCCATGTAAATAATTTGCCCAATTGCTGAATAAACTCATTATTCTATCTCTTATTTGCCATAGAAGTTCTGTACTTACGAAGCCTTCTTTTTCAATATAATCTCTTATTAAGAATTTTTCATCTAGTTCATTCAAAGAAGATTTTATTTTATGTTTCTTCTTTAATTCCTCAAAATTTTTTTCAAACTCACTAATTAGGTTGTTTTCCATAGCTTTCTTGTGAGTAAGGTTGCTGTTTATATATGTATTGTATTTATATATTGGAAGTTAAAGGTATTAAAATATGGCTAACTTAAATTTTAAGACTGCATTCAAATATCCATTTAATAGAGCGAAGGGTATGTGGAATGTTCTGTGGATTCTATTACCAATTATTGGTTGGTTTGCTTTGGGTGGATATGGTGTTAGAATTATTCAAGAGTTCAGCAAAGGTAAGTTTAAGAAATTACCCGTTTTAAAATTTAAAAGTGATTTCAAATTAGGATTTTTTATGTTCTTAAAAGCGATTCCTTTTGTTTTAGCTTATATGTTGTTTATGTTTGTCCTTAATGAAATACATTCAGTATTAGATCATACTCGCGTATTATTGGAGATATTTATAGTTCCAATATTAACTATAAATTTCATAAATAAACAGACAGTTGGTTCCTTTTTTGAATTTAAAAAACTAAAATATGTTTTCACTAATTTGGGTGATTATATCGTAGCTGTTTTGAAAAGTATTTTGTTGTTTATAGTATTTTTAGTTATGTGCCTAATTTTAGTGGGTATACCTGCTATGATATTTACAGAAAATATGTTTTTGGCAGACTTTTATAGAAGAAAGGTAAAATAGTTTTTCATTACAGGGTATTTTAATTTTTAGGGCTAACAAAAAGCTTTTAAATCAGTTATTTTTGTAGGTTTTAACATGGAAGGCAAAATTGTTAATTACAGGGGAAGTCATCACACTCAACATCCTAATCAGATGATTATTATTGTTGATGGTGTTGATAGCAAAGAAAAGGCCAAGGAATTGGTTAAGAAGAAAGTTATTTGGAAGACTCCTTCTGGAAAAGAAATGAGTGGTACTATTTTGAAAGAACATGGAAGTAAAGGTGCTGTTCGTGTTAAATTTGAAGTTGGTTTGCCAGGTCAAGCAATCGGTACTAAAGTTGAGGTTAATTAGATGGCATCATTAAGAAAGGCTAAATGTTATAGAAATCTAGATAGAGCTTATACTAGAAAGAGTAAATATAAGAAAAAGGGTTTCATTAAAAGTCCTGCTACAATTAAAGTAGTTAAATTTCATAT
>Ga0233431_1000673_pt1 | contig 71167 bp, 81 predicted proteins | sample SI_118_April2016_FD_179867 | JGI IMG/M metagenome (GOLD analysis project Ga0233431, IMG submission 179867) | Seawater microbial communities from Saanich Inlet, British Columbia, Canada - SI_118_April2016_200_MG | ecosystem: Environmental > Aquatic > Marine > Inlet | place: Canada: British... | reverse complement strand
GGAATACCTCCTTATCTCATCAGTTTGTAACGCATCAACAAACGCCCTATCCTTCCCAAGAATACCTGCCAACTCATTCTGATTCTTTCCCTGAGACAATTCATTCATAAGCTCATCTGCCTTATCCATAGCTTCAGACATCCCATCAACCATCGGATCAATATACTTACTCTCATTCTTCAAACACTCTGAAGTAGACCCATATCTAGATCCAATCCAGGGCGCACATACTTGAGTATATTCCTCAATAACTTTCCCCCTTGCCCGATTATTAACAAAGAACGCATTCTTAACAGTCAAATAACTAAACACCGAGAAACAGGCCACCTTTAGCCCCCTAATAAATTTCCCCAATTTGTTCAAAGCACTATCAATTTTTCCAACCGTAGCATGAGTTTTATCAATCATACTATCTATCTCTTCCGGAGTCCACTGAATCAAACTTTTTTCAATCGGTAAATGTAACGAAAAATCACTAACTCCATAATTCCTTCCATCTCCAGGCAAAACACTAACTACTGCAGTTAAAGGAGAATTAACATACTCAACCTTAACTAAAGAACTTAATGTTCCAGTTCTAGACAATGTATAAGGTTTCCCCATCTCTAAAGCCAATTTATCCTCTTCTTTCCCACCAACAAATTTACTTATATGAACAAATCCGGGAGTTATCTTAACAATCCTCCACTCAAACGGTTTCCCATCCGTACCAGCAACAAGTACTCTATTGTCTTTGGCATTATAAGTTTCCTTAACCCCATCTACACTAATCTGTGCAAAACTCTTATCCTCTGGAGATTTAATTTCCTGCAACCAGATTCTTCGTCCATTAATCATTTTATAATTTATCTTTCCTTCTTCAATATCCTTCTCAACCTCTTGAAGTTCATCCCCAATTTTCTTACTATCATATTCAAAACCAGAACTAATATCTCTATAATATTCTAATGCCCTAACTGGGTCTTTTAACTCCCTATACAACAAACCAACCTTAAAATTTAGTTCATCTCTCTTATCTCCAGTAGCGTATTCCAAAGCTTTCTTATATTCATCTATGGCAGTACAATAAACCTTATCTTTACTCCCCTCTAATTCGGTCTTCTTGGCAAATTCTTCCCTATCTCCACTAAATAAACCTAAGACCTGTTCCCTTTCGATAATCCCAATATTCTTACAATTAACACTCCTAAACTCTCCAGAAGATTTATCCTCAAATATAACTTCTTCTTTCGTAATCTCATTATACAAAATAATGTAGGGATCACTAATTATAGCGACTTCCCAATCACTCCCCGGATATAAATTCATCCCCTCAACTAACTTCACAATACCATAACTTCCACCAATATCAAAAATAACATGGTCCTCTATCCCCCCTAAAGAAGATAATTTAATCCTAATTTTATTATCCAAATAAGAAGGACCCCTATTAATCGTAACTTGTTTTGCTGCGCCACCAACATTCAAATCAAAAGCACCACCCATCTTCCTTCCAGATTCATCATGCAACTGGAAATTTGCCTTACTCCCTCTAACAGACAATAACTCTAGCTCTGCTCTGCCCTCATAAATACTTCTCCTACTCTGGTTTCCATCAAAAAACAAATCTTGTCTACCAAAGATTCCAAAACTAGAATCTACATCAAATTGAATTCTTGCAGTAAGATTAATATCAATCACATCAGGGATATTTTCCTCAACAGGTATTTTTTTCACATACAATTTCAAATATCCTAAATTTAATTTCCCATTCGAATCAACATAATACCCTCCTTGTGGCTCTACTTCCTGAATTCCAGAAACATACCGACTTATGCCTTGCTTAACAATCCTAAAATCCTTAATCTTCAAATCCCCAAAAGTCGTACCCAAATCTCCAGGCTCTTGGTCACCAAACAAAACTCCCTCCAAAGTATTTCCACTCAAATAAACATAAACCGGGAAATTCTGATTTCGAATATAATCTGAACTAATTGTAGTAGGTTCATAACTATCCACATTAACCATAACAATCTCCCCCAGATTTCTAGGATCATTATCATCAGAGATATCTAAAAATGCATAGCCACTCAAACTACTAGAAACTATCAAAAAGATACTAATCAATGCCATGAATACTTTTTTCATCATCTTATTTCCGGATACCTAAAGTTTGGATTATTAACATTGCTCCCTAAACCTTCAACTATATTTACCATGTCTTCATAAGTTTCTGGAGTTCCTGAACGTGCAGCATACAAAATAATCTTATTCCCATTTTCCAATTCATAATGATCTAAATCAAAATTAAAGATTCCTCCACCAGAAACAAACTCCTCGATTTCAGAATCTTCTATTGTTGTTTCAAAACATTCCTCCTTATTCATTCCAAGCAACCCAAATAATCCTGTTCTCGGAACATCATAACACTCAGTAAATGTTTGCCCTTCAATCTTTACCGCATCCCCTTCTTGCATCAAATATGCAGTCACTTCATACTCCCCAGCAACTAAAGTTGCCTCAGAATCAGAAACTATCATCGTAGTATAACCATTATCTAAATTCATTAATTGGAATATCGCCTCTTCGTTGGATTCCAACCCCCTCTCCTCACCACTAACCAAATCAATAACCCTAACCTCAACATCTAAATCATAATAGGGTTCCATTAAAATACCAATCTTTGAAGATACATCCGTACTCAAAGTTTCTGGAACAGAATAATATCCTACTTTATCTGCATAAATCCTCCCATTGACACAAGCAGGGAATCTATCCACCAATTCTCCTAAGGCATTAGTTCTACCCATATAGCAACTTGAACTCATACAACTATACGAAATATCAACATTTGAAACCTCATTCATATTGGATGCATCTAAAGCCAAAACATCTATATCATTCATTCTATTCTCACAAAACTCTTCCCCCAACGAACCAGACTCATCAAAATACAAAATTTCCCCTTCATACGCCCGTGGACTATTTTTATCAATAATAACCATATTTGCAAACTGGAAAGTAAATCCTTCTTCATCGGATAAACTAACCAAAACCGGATACTTAACATCATAGACAAAATGATAATTATTCAAACAGAAAAATAGATTCATATACTTACTAATATCTGGATTCTCCTGAGTAATACTATCCCCAACCATCATCTCTCCCTTGCTCGGACTTACATCCATCCTAAACGGCCAGCTAGGCAGGTATTCAAAATTAGTTGTGATTCCACTAGGGGAAGAAACATCAACCTCAAAATAACCATTGTCCTCTGCAGTCTTCACATAATCAGATCCTTTCAATCTTAAAGCATTCATATTGAAAGAAACAATTTCCCTAAAATTATCCTCAACATTGCTCTTACTCCATACTTTTCTATTACAAGTAAACTCTGTATCAGAAAAAGGAATATCCTCATACACGACCATCATATCAATAGTTTTATCTTCCAAAAATTTATTCTCATTTTCCTCTTCATAAACATCCAAGGCCAATTTATACAATTTCCCTAAATTATTCTGAACATCAACCAAATGTTGTGGGTAATACTGCCCGACCTCTCCTAAAGAAATATCAGTCGGGGCAAAAACTCTGACCTCCATGTGAGTATCCTCAATGCTAACTCTGGAGTCAACATCATAATCATAAGAAATCTCAAAACCCTCATACAAATAATCTTCCAATCCGTCTAAGCAAAAATCAAAATTTTCATTGATATACTCCTCTAAATCCTCTTCCATACTTTCTTTTGTAGGGATCTGAGTTTTATCTAAATTATTTGCAGACTTGTAATACCAATATGCAACCTCATTATCCCCTAACAATAAAGAATTAGAAAGCTCATTCACAACACTCCTAGGAATATCATCTTCAGGGATTTCTAAATAACCTCCGCTACTCCCCAAAACTCTCGCCCCCCTAACAACCGTATCTTCAATACACTCATCAATATATCCCTTAACAGGCTTTATTTGCTCAGGAATTACAACATTATTTAGCTCCGATTGGAAATCCTGCCTAACAAGCTCATTTCTAAAAAAGAACAACATACTAAACACTGCTAAAATGACAATTCCCACAATAATATAGATCGTTACTTGTCCTCTTTTTTGCATACATAAAAACTCATTTTTATCTTTATAAAAGTTATGTAAGAAATGAGCCTGGGGAGAATCGAACTCCCGATCTCCGCCAAGTCAAGGCGACATCATAACCACTAGACCACAGGCTCAGAATAAAAATATAAAAGCTAAATTCTTTATTAAATTAACGGAGCCAAATAATAGCCAGATAAAACTGCAATAATTCCAAATAATAACCCATATCCAATTTTTTTATAAGATTCTTTTAGATAAAACAAACTTCCAAACATAATCAAACCAATAATAATCACAAAGCTAGAATAGATAGATTGATTATAAAATAAAATAGTAAAAACAATTAAAGAAATCATTCTAGCTAAATGTCTATTAAATTTAACTTTAAAACCTACTAAATGAATAAAAACTAAAGCAATTAAAGTCTGAAGAACAAATTCATAATAACTTCCAACTAAAGATCTGGCCATAACAATAAGATAAAAAGGAATACTACCTAAAGCCATTAAATCCCTTGCTATTTCTTTTTTCCAGTTTGGCATAAAATTAAATTAAATTAAAAGTATAAAAAATTAACTAAAAAACCTTATTTGATTTAAAAAATTAAGACCGCTTCTTCTTATTCTTTTCCTCCTTAAATTTTTTAAGATTTTTAGGTATACTTGCAATAATTACCTTTTGCATATCTTTTGATAGATTATTAAAGTTATTTCCACTTTTAAACCATTTAGCAAACTCTAATAATTCTGAATGTGTATCTTGCTGCAGTTTTATGAAGGTCATATCTGCATATTTTCTATTTTCTTTAGTTAGATTAACCATTTCAAATGAACACCTCTTTTCTCCCCCAGTACCAATGTTCTTATGAAAGCCAATAATATCATCTTTTTTCCAGCCAGATTTTTCAATTAGAAAAGAAGGAATTGTAATCTCATAGTTATTATGTTCATTGGGAGTACCTTTATCTTTTATTCTAACTCTCAATTTATTCCAGGGCCTATGTATTTTCTTCCTTTTAACCATACATAATATCTTAATAATTTAGTATATTTAAATCCTTTGATTTAGTCAGACTATAATCCAATCTAAAAAGGGCTTATTAGTGATTATTTTCTTATTTTCTTATATGGCACACATAAAATCTTTCCTAATTGATGAGAAACTTGAAGATAGTATAAGGTTTGCGGCTTATAAAAATTGTTGTTCTCAAAGTGAAGTTATTAGGTGTGCAATTGCAAATTATTTGAAAGAAAATGGAAGAAATAATCAAGCAGCTGGATAATTCTATCTTTGAATATCTCTACAGTAGAGCAATGGAAGAAGGAATTTTAGCCAAAAATAATGAAAAATGAGTAAAAATAAACTTCGTAGAAAAAATGGGATTTATACGGGAGGATTTAACAATTTGCAAAACCAAATAATTCTATTAAGAGGATTCATATCTGAAGAAATATTGCTTTCTCAAACAGATATTTCAAAAGAGTTAAATCGGCCTTTACAGTCGATAAATTACAACATAAGAGAATTAAAAAAAAGAAACATTCTGGATGGGCTAAATTTCTTAACATCTAAAGGAAAAGTAGTTTTCCTAAAAATGGAGGGGGATCTCAACAACACCAAGAGATTAAGGGCCCATAAAATATTTGGTACATTTATTCTAAAGGAACCCTATGCCGATTTTGAGAAAGTAAGAAATAAGTATCTCAAAATAAGTAACAGCCCAACCCATAAGGGGTTTAGGCTCGAATTCAGAAATTGTATAACTCTGTTTTACACCCCCACTAAAATATTATTCTATCTACCGGACATATATATTGATGAGATTCCGGAAGTTTATGTTGCTGCTTATGAAGAGTATATTGCCCCTTTGCAAGGATATCTTGAGGAGTTATTCCCTGGAATAAAAATTAGCAATTATGATCTTGCAACAATTACAATAAATCATTTAGCATATATGAAACACCCACTTGCAGAATGTTTTAATCAGTTTAAGGTCAGATATGTCTCAAATAGAATTGAAATAGATTGTTCTCATAATATACCCGAACTGGAAACAGTACATAAAAAGCATTCTGTAGAAGATATGGACAAGATTTTGGAATATGAAGAGTTTTTACGTTGGAGGAAAAATAAATGACAAAGTATAGTCAAGAGTTAGTAGAAAAAACTTTTTCTTTATATTCTTCAGGTATGCCTGTCGAGCAGGTTTCTAAAAAAAGTGGAATCAGTAAAATAACTATCTATAACTGGGCCAATAAATATGATTGGATCAAAAGAAGTAAAAAAATACAAGAAAAAGCAATTGAACAAGTAGACGAAACTCTTACTGAGATTAAAAAAAGGCAACATTTACTACTAAAGGCGATTATGGCAAGGTTTTCTAAACAATTAAAAATAGATGAGGTTAAAGTAACCCCTTCTGATTTGATAGCAGCATTAAAACACGAATTGCTTTTATTTTCTGAATTAGAAATATCCGTTAGAGAAAATGTTGTAACTGCCAGAGATGTAGCAGATATTTATGAAGAATTATACGGAAATCCAAAAGATGGTGATTTGGAGGTTAAACAAAATGGATATTAGAAAGGCAAATGAAATATTGAATATAAAACAAAAGGAAAAAAGTGAAACGGCAGAAGCAGAGAGGATTATTGGCGAAGAATTAGAACGACAGCGATTGGCAGAAATAGAAGCAGAAAAAGAAAGAAAAAGACAAGAAATGAAAGAATTTGTAGCAAGAATTCCAAGATCCATATGCAGGCCTTATGCAAGGTGTACTGGCTGCAAAACCGAAAACGAGCTTAACAACAGGGCACTAATAGAGACGGTGGATGGAACTTTCAGGACCGTGACCTGCAAACAGTGTGGGAACTTTATTGTTGATTATATCGACTTCAAGGCATCTGAGGAAGATATGGTGGCACTGGAACCATATGTATACAAGATGAGGAGTGGAGAAAAATGGTAGATCAGTTATGGATACAAAAGTTTGAAAAAGCACTTGGAGAAAGAGATGAGAGATTAAGGGCAGAAAGCATTCAATTCAAATCTTTTGAAAATATGCGCAAAGATTCCAGTAACTGGAAGAAAGTATATACTCAAAATAAGATTACACGTTTAAAAAAAGATAATCTTGCATTACTCCAACAAAAACTCATAAGAGAGCAGCAAATTAAAGAGTTGAAGATAGAGGAAGAAAGATTAAAGAGAAGATTGAAAGAAGGTTATCAACCAACGCAACCCTTGGACTTGATTTAATATTTCTTCAGGCAAAAATCCTTCCGGCAAGGGGGCTTGTTCCCTTGCTTTATTTTCTCTTTTTTTTCATTGTCTTTTCAGCTTTTCTTGGATTATTGCTCCAGAAATAACTTTTAAGTTTGAAGTCTGTTCCCTTGCCTGTCCAAGTCTTATTATTTGAAGATTGAGTTGCCTTCTTATGTTCTGATGCCCTTTTCTGTGGTGAACGTCTTGTCATTCCAGTATACGTCTTTTTTGAGCCATCTGCCCTTGTACTTTCTCCCCGGTATACCCATCCCCCTTTCTTTTTCTTTGCATAAGCCATTTTTAACTTATAATCTCATATTTTTTATTAAATTTGTTTCCTACAACCTGAGTTATTTTTTTGGTTTTAATATTACTAAGAGTATATGTCCCTCCCCTTAGAAAACCTAAAAGGGCGTTATGGCTAATAATTATAAATTTCTCCCCAGTTTTTTTCTCAATTGCTTTTAATCCCGCAACCATTATAATTGCTCTAAGAAATACAAATATAAAAACTTTACTAATCTATTGTTTTGTTAATTTTTTGGACTTAGTTTAATCATTTTATATATTTTTGAAATACTTCATGGAATTTTTCTGCTTCTGAGAGCAACCATTCAAAACAAGAGTCCCATTTATCTGGGTTTGTTACCTCTGCTTCTTTTGGAAGTTTAATCCTTGTTGCCTTTCTCCCATCTGTTTCTTTCCACTCAAGAGTCTCTCCTAATTCCTTTTCTATGGTTTCTTTATTTTCTTTTAGTTTTTCAAACCATTCTTTATCATCATGTATATAGATTTCACAACCCATCTCATTTAACTGAGTATTTATTGTTAAAGAGATGTGTGCACCGGCTTTACCTATGCTTATATCATACCAATGCTGAGGGTTTGTTTTCCTTAGCCTTAGCCTCGTCCCTTTATTTTGAGAGAATTCTTTAAATTTATTCCAAAATTCTAATTGCATTATTTTTGTTTCTGTTAACTGTGATTGGTTAGTGGAGCTCTTAATTGCTTTGGCCCAATCATTTGGTTTTGAGATTATCTGAAACTTTGGTGCTGGAGAAGAGTCTCCAATTTTCCATAATTCCATTTTTATTGCAAAAAAGTTTGTATCTTCATCTGTATGATTATTTAGCCAGTCAATTGCTTGCTTATGTTCATCTCTTACATCTTTAACTATCCATAGAATAATCTCGGCATCGTGACCAGAAGCATATGTAATTATCTTTCCCAGATGGTCATGGTCTGTGGCCTCTAATTGATTTTCTATAATTATTTTTCTTCCAGTATTTTCTTCTTCAGCCAAGATATCCACATTGAATTTTCCAACACTTGCTTCTGTTTGGATTAACTTTATATCTACCCCTATTTCATCACTCAAGGAGTTTAGATTTTCTTCTTTAGCTAACCAATTAGTAAAATCAGTAGCCTCATGTTTCCAAGCAGTCCTTAAATCTACTTTTTCTAACTTGCCTAAATCGACCATAGTTTAGGAGATAAAGGGAGCATTATAAAAGTTATTATTTTTTTAATTTCTAAAATATTGAAGATAAATAGTTATCCCGGACAAAATAATTGTAGAGATTGCCAAAATCCAAGTCGCCATTACTAATTTTTTATTGGTTTCTATGGTTTGGTAAATTGTCCACAATTTAATATTTCTTTCTTCAATCAAATCTATTCCTCTTGGATTTATTTCAATATCATAAGCTTCATCCTTGAACTGTTTACAAAAACTCTTAAACTTCTTATTGCCCCATCCCACTTGCTTAGTAGACTTTATTTTTGGTAGTTTCATTTCAACCCACCTTCTTTAATAATTATATCTGCCAAATCTATTAAACCATCTCTAATTTCCTCTGCCAGTTCATAAAGCTCATTAAGGAGTTCTTTTAGTGACATAGTTTGTTCCAAAAAAAATATTTTATCTGAAATATAGTCTATGGCCTCATGGGCAAAAATATTCCTTACAGCAACAAATCTTCCAAGTTTTTCATAGTAAGTCTTATCAAATACCTTTTCTTTTGGGTCAATTTTCCTTGAAATTTCTTCTATTTTTTCAGCCTTGCTCCTGAAACGAACTCCTTTTACCTTTTCCTTAAAATGGACCAAAAAGGCATCAAAGATGGATTCTATTTGTATTGAGGTCTCTATTGCACTCCCCCTTGCCCTAAGAACTTTCTCGGCATGCTCTTTAATATTAGTGTTTTCTAAAGCAAAGCTTTTTGATTTTTCCACTAATTCTTTTGCCGAGGCCGAATCGTCTTTTAGAAGTTCATCTGTTAAATCTTTTAGAGTCTTCATTTCCCAATTTCCTTTAACTTATTAACAATCCATATCATTGCTTCTGTATCCAAACAACAATACTTTTCTAAATCTTTTCTTACTTTTAATTTTTTTGATTCTTCAACATTCCCATAATGGGAATTAAAGAACTCTACTGAAGCAGTAATTCCATCCGCAATATCCATTCCATCATAACTCTTCCCAGTCAAAGAAGGCAAAACTTTTTTTATTGAAGCAGAACCATTTTGTTTTGGGTTATAGTAAAAGAAACTTCTAAATGGGATCCACAGATCTACAAACCTTCCTTGTAAACTTTCATTCCAATCTTTATACTTTTCAAAAAAGTCAGATGATTTCTGTAAGACTCCTTTCTCAAATGATTGATTATAAACAATAATACTTCCAGAATCGCCTAAAACCTTCTTTAATTCAGCAAGAAACTCTTCTCTTGGATCCTTGCTTCCATCATATAGGAAAGAAATATGTTCTGGCTTTGCCCCTTCTTCTTTTACAATGTGCAATGAAAATTGGAAAGGAACTTGCTGGTATGGTTTTAATCCATCAAATAAAGGTATTGCAGTACTGAAAGTCTCAAAGTCCAAATAGTACAAGGGATATTGAAAAGTGTTCATAAAATGCTTTATACTCTCTTTCTGAACAAAAACCTCATTTTTAATCTCACAATCTCTCTGAATTCCTTGTTTATCTGTTAGTTTGAAATCATCCGGTATGTTTTTCATTTCATAAATTTTATTATCAAATAATTCAAAGCATTTCTTCCCGCCACGATACAAACAAAATACGTGTCCTTCGGGTAGAAAGTCCCAGCAATCTTCTTTTAATTGACAACCATATGGGTCGCTACAATGTTCTCCAATTGTATTTTCTGGCAACTCCTTATTATTTAGGACTTCAAACATATATTCTATTTTTTCTGGAATCTGATTTGTTATTTCATCTACTTGTTGGGTTATATCTGTTTTTGTAAAAAGTTCTTCTGGATTTATCTCCCCATCTTTTACAAATTCATTGTTAAGGTGCATCAAAAAACATTTCCTTATTTTTAATCCTGATTGTTCGTAAACGTGTTTTTGAAAGGCAACATCCCAAATATTTATATCCTTGACCTTTGTAGCACTCTTAACTTCTATTATATCCCACTCTTCTTCAATTGGGACCAAAATATCTGGTCTTGAGAACAATTTATCTTCAGTCATGAAACCTCCTTCAAAGAGGGGCTTATTTTGCTCTAATGCAGATTTTGTCAGGTTTATATTTCCTAAGAAATCACCAGTTGGAATATCTATTCCTTCTGGGAATAGTTTTTTAGCTAATTCTCCAACTAAATTCCCCTCTTTGAAGGTATTTAGCGTAGCTATACTAAACTCCGGCAACATATCTTTTTTATGAATGCTTGCCCAGAGAAGCCTTGGACATTGTAGTCCATTCAAAAATTTAGATTTTGTCAGTAATCCCATAAAATTAAGTTCCAGGGGGTGTTTATATGGGTTTTGGAATCTTGTTGTCAGGAGTACCAGGTATATTTATAAGTATATAACTGACTATGAATTTATGGCAAATAATAGGCATGGATTGGGATTTGAACAGAAGCTATGGGCTGCTGCAGATAAAATGAGGAATAATCTGGATGCGGCAGAGTATAAACACGTTGTACTTGGATTGATATTTTTGAAATATATTTCAGATAGTTTTGAAGAACTTTATAATAAGCTTAAAGAAGACTCTAACGGATTGGCAGATTCAGAAGATAAAGATGAATATCTTGCAGAGAGAGTGTTTTGGGTTCCAAAAAAAGCAAGGTGGAATTACATACAAGATCACGCAAAGCAATCCGAAGTAGGAAAAATTATTGATGATGCTATGGAGTTAATTGAAAAAGAAAATAATTCTTTAAAAGGAGTTCTTCCAAAGGATTATGCAAGGCCGGCATTGGATAAAAAAAGACTTGGAGAACTAATAGATTTAATTGGAACTATTGGACTTGGTGATGAAGAGTCAAAGAAAAAAGATATTCTTGGACAAGTTTATGAATATTTTCTTGGAGAATTTGCAGATGCAGAAGGAAAAAAAGGAGGCCAGTTCTATACTCCAAGATCTATTGTACAATTACTCGTTGAAATGCTTGAACCTTACAAAGGCAGAGTTTATGATCCTTGTTGCGGTAGCGGGGGAATGTTTGTTCAATCTGAAAAATTTGTTAAAGAACACCAAGGCAAGATTAATGATGTTTCTATTTTTGGCCAAGAATCTAATCCCACTACTTGGAAATTAGCTAAAATGAATATGGCTATCCGGGGGATTGATAGTAATATTGCCCTTGGGGACACATTTCATAATAATCAACATAAAGATCTAAAGGCAGATTTTATAATCGCAAATCCTCCCTTTAATATTTCAGATTGGGGTGGAGAACATTTGCGAGAAGATATTCGTTGGAAATATGGTATTCCTCCGATAGGAAATGCTAATTTTGCGTGGGCACAACATATGACTCACCATTTAGCTCCAAAAGGTGTTGCGGGATTTGTATTGGCTAACGGTTCTATGAGTTCCAACACTTCAAATGAGGGAGAAATAAGAAAAAATCTTGTCGAAAATGATTTAGTTGATTGTATGGTTGCATTACCTTCTCAATTATTTTATAATACGATGATTCCTGCCTGTTTGTGGTTCTTAAGTAGAGATAAGAAATCTCCTAAAGACCATAGTGGTAAAATTTTGTTTATTGATGCAAGAAATATGGGGGAAATGATTTCCCGGAGGAATAGGTCATTAACTTCGGGAGATATCAAGAAAATTGCAGAAACTTATCATAACTGGAAAAAAGGAGAAAGTTATGAAGATGTTTTAGGATTTTGTAAATCTGCAACAATTGAAGAAATATCAAAACAAAATTTTGTTCTAACCCCTGGTAGATATGTTGGAATGGAAGAAGAGGAAGATGATGGAATTCCCTTTGAAGATAAGATGATGGAACTAACTTCTAAACTTGCAAAACAAATAGGGGAAGGAAAACATCTTGATGAAGAAATTAAGAAAAATTTGGAGAGCATTGGATTTAAAGTGAAGTAAGATGCAAGAAATCAAATTCAAAGAAACTGAAATTGGAATGATTCCTGAAGATTGGAAATTTGATGTTTTAGGTAAACACCTATATATTAAAGGTAGAATTGGTTGGAAAGGATTACAAAAATCAGAATATCTAAAAGATGGAACAGGAGTTTTGATTATAAATGGTACTCAAATCCAAGACAGCAAAATGGATTGGAATGATTGTGGGAGAGTTCCTGCCCGGAGATATGAGGAATCTCCTGAAATTCAACTTAAAAAAAATGATATAGTAATGACAAAAGATGGAACTCTCGGTAAAGTTGCATTTATTAAAGAATTGCCTGAAAAATCAAGTGTTGCTTCAGGGATTTTTGTGATTAGAGATGAATCTGGAGAAATAGATCCAACATTTTTATTTTATTATTTTAAGTCTCCAATTTTTAAGTGGCTAATTGAAACTCGCAAAGAGGGATCTGTTATTCCCCACCTATATCAAAGAGATTTCCAAGATTTATTAATTGCCTATCCCTCTGTAAAGGAGCAAAAAGCTATCGCAAAAATTCTTTTTGACTTAGATTCAAAAATAGAAGTTCTTCAGCAACAAAATAAAGTGTTAGAAAAAATAGGGAAAATAATTTTTAAACAATGGTTTGTTAATTTTGAATTCCCAAATGAAGAGGGAAATCCTTACAAGTCTTCTGGTGGGGAAATGATTGAAAGTGAATTTGGGAAAATCCCTTTTGGGTGGAAAATAAAATCAATGAGTGAACTAACCTCAAAATTTACGACAGGCCTTAATCCGAGAAAAAATTTTAAGTTTGGAGAAGGAGATAATTTTTATGTTACAATAAAAAATATGACAGATAATCAAGAAGTTATCCTTAATAATAAATGTGATAATGTTGATGATAGGGCCATAAATAAAATTAATGCGAGAGCAGATTTAAAGAAAAATGATATTCTTTTTTCAGGGGTGGCTACCATTGGCAGAACTTTTTTTATAGATGAGACTCCAGTAAATTGGAATATAAATGAGTCTATTTTTACTCTAAGGGCAAATAAAAAAGAAATTACTCCATTTATCTTATATAACCTCCTGTTAAGCAAAGATTTTCAAAATTATTCTCAACAATTGGCAATTGGAAGTGTTCAAAAAGGGATTCGTATGGTAGATTTAAAAAATTATAAATTTATTCTACCAAAAATAGACAAACAAAAATATATCTCTTTATTTTTTGAAACAATTATTTTAAAACAAAAAAATAATGTCAGGAACATTAATATTTTATCAAAAATTAGAGATAGATTATTGCAAGAACTTATGACTGGAAAGATTAGAGTCCCAATAGAAAATGCAAAGGATAACTGAATTAATCAAGACGAGAGAAGGATACAAAAAATTATTTTTGTATACGGACAGATTGAATAATACAAGTGAAACCGCAGAAATTATCGAAATTTCTAAATCCATTGTGGAAGCTATTTGTAAAACTATACTTGGTGATTTTGGGGAATCAATAAATCCCAAGGACAGCTTTTCTTCTTTGTTAAGGCAAACAATTAAAAGACTCCCCCTTATTGCTGATTTGGAATCCAGAGATAAAGATAATGTGAAAAATCTGATTAATGGTATTTTAACCTTTGGTAATGCTGCCAGCACACTTAGAAACAGCCATTCCTTGGTGGCCCATGGCCAAGATTTATACAAAGATTCATTTGATGAGTTCACTACAAATATGTTTATGGATATGTGTGATATTTTGGGGTCTTATCTACTTAGGGCCCATTTTAACTATACTTCTTATAATAAACTGGAAAGAGCAACATATGGAGATCATTCTAAATTTGACGAATGGTTTGATGAAAATTATGGGGAAGAAATAAAAATAAGATTGGGAGAAGATGAAATGCCACTTTCACCAAGCGAAGTATTATTTTATTGTGACAGGGAAGCTTATAAATCACAATTAATACTATTTGAAGAAGGATTACAAGATGGGATTCTTAGTTGAACAAGATATAGAAGATGCAGCTCTTGAAATACTTCAAGAGCAAGGGTATAAAATAATTTATGGACCCGATATTGCTCCAGATGGAAAAAATCCAGAAAGAGAAAGTTGGGGAGAAGTTGTTCTCAAAGAAAGATTAAAAACCGCAATTGATAAATTTAATTCTAAAATCCCAAAAGAAGCTAAGGAAGAAGCTATAAAAAAAGTTCTTCGTTCAACAAATCCAAAACTTATAGTTAATAATGAGAAGTTTCATAATTATTTAGTAAATGGGGTAGAAGTAGAATATAGGCATAATGGAAGAATAAAAGGAGACATTGTTCAATTATTTGATTTTAAAAATCCAAAACAAAATGAATTTTTAGCTATTAATCAATTCACTATAATTGAAAATAAAAAAAACAGAAGACCGGATATTGTTTTATTCATTAATGGGTTGCCTTTAGCAGTCATAGAACTAAAAAACCCAGTTGATGAAAAAGCAACCATTTGGTCAGCATATAACCAATTACAAACCTACAAAAAAGAAATTTCGTCACTTTTTAATTTTAATGAAATATGTGTAATCTCTGATGGGACAGAAGCCAGAGCAGGAACCATTACAAGCAATAAAGAATGGTTTTTACCCTGGAAATCAACAGATGGTGAAAACATTGTTCCAAAAACAACCCCTCAATTAGAAACCTTACTTCAAGGAATTTTTGATAGAGAAAGGTTTTTAGATATAATAAGGAATTTCGTTATATTTTGGAAAGATAAAAAAGACACTACTAAAATATTGGCTGGATATCATCAATTTTTTGCTACAAATAAATCTATTAAAAAAACATTAAGGGCGGTAAAAGGAAATAAAAAAATTGGAGTAATTTGGCACACTCAAGGATCTGGAAAAAGCCTTACTTTATCTTTCTACGCTGGAAAAATAGCTTTGGAGAAAGAGCTAAGCAACCCAACTTTAGTCGTCATAACAGATAGAAATGATCTTGATGATCAATTATTTAATACATTTGCAAGCTCTATGCATTTAAGAGAAAAGCCAGTTCAAGTAGAAAGTGTTAGTGATTTAAAAGAAAAACTAAAAAGATCTTCAGGTGGGATAATATTCACAACTATTCAAAAATTCTCAACAAATAATACTAAATCAATATTTGAAACTCTCTCAGAAAGATCAAATATAATTGTTGCAGCTGATGAAGCACACCGTACGCAGTATGGGTTTAAAGCTAAGTTTGATCAAAAAGGAGATAAAAAATATGGATTTGCAAAATATTTGAGAGATGCTTTACCAAATGCTTCGTTTATTGGTTTTACTGGTACTCCCATTGATTTTGAAGATAAAAATACAAGGGCAATATTTGGAGATTATATTGATACTTATGATATTAGTCAGGCGGTCAATGATGAGAGGACAGTAAGAATATATTATGAAAGTAGACTTGCAAATCTTGATTTAAAAACTTCTGAAAAACCAAGTTTAGATAAAGATTTTGAAGATATAACAGAAGGGGAAGAAGATTTCAAAAAACAATCATTGAAAACAAAATGGGCTCGTCTTGAAGCAATAGTTGGAGATCCTAAGAGAATAAAATTAATTGCGAAAGATATTGTCAAACATTATGAACAAAGAGAAGAAACTCTACAAGGAAAGGCAATGATAGTTGGGATGAGTCGTAGAATTTGTGTTGATTTATACAATGAAATAATAAAAATTAGGCCTTCTTGGCACAATAAAGATGATAAAAAGGGTGTTTTAAAAGTTATTATGACTGGGTCTGCATCCGATTCATTAGGTTGGCAACAACACATAAGAAATAAACAAAAAAGAAGGGCCTTGGGTGAGAGATTCAAAAAATCAGATAATGATTTTAAAATTGCAATTGTAAGGGATATGTGGCTTACTGGTTTTGATGTTCCAAGTTTACATACAATGTACATGGATAAACCAATTAAGGGCCACGGGTTAATGCAAGCAATCGCAAGAGTAAATAGAGTATTCAAGGATAAACCGGGTGGATTGATAGTAGATTATCTCGGAATTGCAAATGAACTTAAAAAAGCATTAACTAATTACGCCCAGAACGGGGGAGAAGGAAAACCCACATTCGATCAAAAAGAAGCTGTATCAGTTATGCTTGAAAAATATGAGATTGTAAGCAATTTATTCCATGGATTTAATTATTCAAAATTCTTCAAGGGGACTCCAAGAGAAAAGATGGCCTTAATCCCCCAAGCTCTTGAACATATATTGCAACAAAAGAAAGGCAAAGAACGATATTTAAAGTATGTTACAGAATTATCAAAATCATTTGCATTATCTATTCCAAACAAAGAAGCATTAAAGATTAGGGAGGATGTTGGATTTTTCCAAGCAATTAAAGCAGCATTAAGTAAAGCAACAACGCCCAGCGGAAAATCTTCTGAAGATTTAGAGAGTGCAATTAAACAAATAGTCTCAAGGGCAGTATCTACTGGAAAAGTGATTGATATTTTTGAAGCAGCAGGGTTGCAAAAACCAGATATATCTATACTATCGGATGAATTTTTAGAAGAAGTAAAAGGGATGAAACAAAAGAATCTTGCATTTGAAGCACTAAAAAAATTACTTGATGATGAAATTAGAGTTAGATTCAAACAAAATAAAGTAAAAAGTAAAAAGTTCTCAGAAATGTTAGAGGCAGTAATCAGAAGATATCAAAATAGGAGCGTTGACTCTGCCCAGATTATTCAAGAATTAATTGAAATTGCTAAAGAGGTTAGAGAAGCCAAAAATAAAGGAGAGGAACTCGGGCTTACAGAAGAAGAAGTTGCCTTTTATGATGCTCTTGCAGACAATAAAAGTGCAAGAGATGTTCTTGGAGATGAAATTTTAAAGAAGATAGCACGAGAGCTTGCAGAAACTATACAAAAAAATGTATCTATTGACTGGAAACTTCGGGAGACAGTAAGAGCAAAATTAAGAGTAGTTGTGAAAAGACTCCTTAAAAAATATGGATATCCTCCTGATAAAACTGCAATAGCTACGGATCTTGTTTTAGAGCAAGCAGAAGTATTATCTGACAAATGGTCAGAAAAATAGCTAAGATGAATATTTGTCAACAATTCCTTTGAATTGCTCCAACACTATTGGATTTTTCATCATTGTCTGAAACAAAGCTTCCATCATTCCATTACTTACATCAACATCTGAAGGAACAGGTGTAACAACCAGTTTATCGGTAAATTCTCCAACCTCTTTTTTCATTTTTTCAAGGTTCATTATATCTAAACTTATCATCATCCCACAATTACAATATCTTGCATCTGAAGGGTTTATTTTTTTACATCTTGGACAGACAAGAGGCTTTAATTCATTATCTTCTTGTTCTCTTTCATTAGATTTGACTTTTATGCCTTTTATTCTTGCATACTTATTATTAACTTCATCTTCATCGTAATGGATATAAACTTTAACCATAGAACTATCCATCCCCCACCCGGCCCTTATTTTTAAATCTCTTTCAGTAAATCCACTTCTTGCGAGCCAATCCAGGCCAGAATGCCTAAACCAGTGAGGATTCATCCTTTTGTTTATCCCCGCCCTTTTTCCAATAGAAATAAGTAGATAGCGCATACCTTGGGGAGTCATTCTTTTCCCATAATCTCTGCTGCTAAATCCTATAAAAAAAGATTTAGTTACATCCTCTTTGAATGGGTGGGCGTTTAAATATTCCCTTAAATAGGGTTCACTATCAATCAACCTTATACTTCTTTCACCCGTTTTTCCCTCAACTTCTATAATTGCACCATACTCATCAATAGTCAAGTCCCCCACATTTAGATCGCATATTTCACTTACCCTACAAGCACTTTCAAATAAAATAGAAATCAAAGCCTTATCTCTGGAGTTATCTGCTTTCTCAATCAAAGATTTTATATCTTTTGGGGTTAAAACTTCATTGGCTTTTATTCTTTTCAGTTTTGGCGTTTTATATTTTATTCCTCTAACTATCTTTGGAGTTTCATCCTCTTCAATTAACCCCTCCTTATAATACAACCAAGTATAGAAACATCTAACTCTATTTGCAATGTAATTTGAGTTTTTAGTTCCTTTAGAATTAAGGTAAACAAGGAACTTATCTATGTCTTCTCGGGTTACATCTATGAACCCTTTATTTCCTATGAACAATCCAAATATCCTTATGTTTAAAATATACTCCCGGTATGTACTATATTTAGTTGCCTTTCTTGTGCTTTTTGAAGGCACAGATTGATTTTCTAAGTCAATGTAAAATGCCCTCAAATCCTTAATCTGGGATTTTGTTAATACCTTGCTCGCAAGTGATTTGTTTTTCATATACTTAGAATTTACTTCGTTCGTTAGATAGCTTTCTATTTCTTTTTTGATTTCTATTTCTTTTTCTTTTCTCATTTTTACATAAAAAACAAGAAAAAGCAATTTAAACCAACTTTGCAGATTGGATTATAGTCCGACTAATTTTTTAAATCAAACAATAAAAAATTAACTAATAAGCCTCAGGGGGGATTTGAACCCACGACCTTTTGGTTACAAACCAAATGCTCTACCACTGAGCTACTGAGGCATAAGAATAAAAACAATTATTTAATTTAAAAAGCTTTCTTAAAACTAATAATTTCCAAAGAAGCAACAGGATATACTTTACTTAAGTTCTTTCTGAAACTCTTCTGGGTTTGATAGCTAATAATAGAATCTAAGACCTTATCAAAATCATTTTTCTTAAAAAGCTCCCCAACTTCCTTCTCAACACCAACTCTCAAAGCCTTAGAAACACTACTCTGAACTACATTTCGTGTGCTTAAAACAACCTTAATTATAGTTTCAACTCCATCCTTAGTTTTCAACTTCAAAACCTTGTGGATCTTTGTTCTTCCTTTCTTAACAACTCTTCTTGAGAAACTATTTAAAATATAATAACCAATAGCACTAGTTATCCCATTTCCTTCACTAACACTATCAACCTCAAAAATAATCTTAATACTATTATTCTTTCCTTTGCCCAAATTTGACAAACTAACTTTTAACCTTCTTCCTTTCAAATCTTGAGCATCTGTAATATAACACTCTCCCAATTCCATCCCCCCAAAATTCTTAGGGGCAAATATACTAACCCATTTTCTCTTCTTCTTTTTAAGAATAACATTAGTCTTCTTGACAATCTTCTTCTTCTCTTTCTTCTTCTTATTTGCCATCTTAACCTACTAACAACCTTGCCTTATCTTTATCGAATACCCAATCTTTAGGCAATCTCTTAGTTTTCTTATAATATCTAACCAATCTATTAATCTTACTCTCTGTTAATCTTAATCCTCTTTTCGCAACCTGATCTTGCCTATTTTTTTCTAAATGCTTAATAATCTGAATATCCCTTTTAATCAAAGCAGATAAATCTTCTGGCAACTCTGGCTCTAATTTATTTTTCTCTAAAATTTTAGCAATACTTTTCTTAGTAATATCCTTAACTTCAGGAATCCCATAAGAATCTCTTAGAGTCAAACCAATCATACTCTTAGTCAAACCAGATTTAGCCAACTTAACAATTAAACTCTCAACCTCTTTAGCATCATGAATAACCCAAACTTTTTTCTTTCTCACGCTAGGCTTAGTACTTCCACTCTTACCTTTCCTTCTTGAATACATACGTGCCATCTTGAATCAGAAACCTAACGTTTCCCGGCATAAACAAGTTTTCACTCATTTATCCTAGCAAAGAGAGAAAATTAACTACTTATAAAACTTTCCAAAAAAAAGAAAAAAAGAATTAGATAACTTTGTAAATTAAATCTCCAGGCCTCACTCTGTCTTTCACTTTAATCCCAACTGATTTGCCAGGCGCTACCTCTTGAACTTCCTTTCCTTCAATTTGCATGGAATCAACTTCCTGCTCAAAATCTGTTGTGGACCCTTTAAAATGAATCTTATCCCCCAAAACTAGTCCTTCATCAGTTATCTCTAATGCCGCTACACTAATCTTACTGAAAAAACTAAAGACTTTCCCGATTTGTTTTTCTTCTGACATTTTTAACCTCACTAGACTAAGGAATCATACATATATAAAATTTATGAAAATAAGATAGCCCCGCCAGGATTCGAACCTGGGTCCTATGGACCAAAACCATAGATGCTTGGCCACTACACTACAGGGCTATAAGAATAAAGGAAAATATTTAGCTTTTAAAAGTTTCTAATTAAGGTACTTAGCTTTCAGACTTTCAGCAACAGCCTCATTCAGATCATAAACTCCTCCAGAATATCCATATCCAGTCCCAACACCATTAAACTCTAAAAAACAAGAACTGCCGTCTCTCAAAGTTACCCAATCAACACATCCTAGGATTGCTCCAAGATCATCAAATACCCTCAATGTATCTCTAACTTCTCCTTCAGTAGGAGTATGCGGATCAACGCTATGTTTTCTGCCTGCTGTCGCAATCCTTTCCCAAGGCCGAGTCCTATCCGTAATTATTCTTCCCCCAAGAACCTCTCCGCAACTAGCAATAACCCTTCGTTCATCAACAATATCCATTTCTTCTTGGAAAATATAATCTGAGATATTTTCAGGCAAATCCTCCATATTCTCTGCTCCAATCCTAGAAATACCAACTCCGTTCTCTCCAAATCTATGTTTTACAATATAATGCTCTTCTGGTCGATCTCTAATGAACGTCTCCGCAGCCGAAAGCTCAGAAAAATGATAGGTCCTAGGAGTTCTAACTCCATTTCCTTCAAGCTCACTAATTGATGTCCATTTATCCTCATACAAAGTAGCTTCTTCAGAATTAACCAAATCCCCTATAATTCCGCCTCTTTTCGCCCTTTCAACATAACTCAATATCGAAACTAAATCCTCTCGTGAAGGAATCTCTCTCCGAGCAGTTTCAAATCCGCTAGCTAAAAATAAATCAGATCTCACTCCAGATCTTTGATGCTCAATCGGACGAAGCCCTGAATCCAAAGTATAACAATTGGCCCTCTCTCCACCATGAGACTCTGCCAATACATCTCCAGCCAAAACCAAACCAAAATCTCCACTTCCAAAAACATCCCTGAATGACCTATACCTCTCTAAATTTATTTCAGATTCCCCTGGGTGTTCCAACCTATGTAAGAACCCTTGGCTAACCATTAACTTTACTTTCATAGTATTCCCCCAAAAAGGCATCCAACTTACTAGTAAACTCCTTAGAAATAGAAGGGCAATTTTCAGGATACAGCGCCGGATTAGCCGCCTCAACCTCACTAATTAAAGGTTTGCCATCAACATAAATAAAATCCACCCTCCAATATCCTAATTCATCTTTCCAACTTTCATGAATTCTTTCACAAATCTTCAACTCAGAATCATTAGGCTTATACAGTTCATAATTTGTATTCAATAACCCACAATTAATTTTAAATCCCTCACTAACTTTTCTAATTGCATGTGCAAATTCCTTAGATAAAAAAATAAGAGAATTCTCTCCATTTTCTAATATATCTGAAATAAAGGGCTGTAATAAAACTGGAGAATTCTTCTTCAAATATTCCTGAAATTCTTCCTCATTCTCAAATTCGCTGACTTTCTTGACTGCCACACCCATTTCACCAAAATCCATAGGTTTAACAACATAATCATTGGGCTTTCCAGAATAATGTGCAAAAGAAAATTCAGTTTCCTTAACTTCTCCTAAACTAATATTCTCTTTCAAAGCAATAGTTGGGACAGTAGGCAATCCTTTTTCTTGCAAATCAATAAGATATTTTTTAGAGAAATTATTCCTTATCGTATCCAAGGGATTCAAAATAGTTCCATCAAAATTCTTCAAAGAATCCAAAAAAGACAAAAACTCTTCCCTCGCCTCGTAAACTTTCCCAAGTTGTTTGATAAAAATAAAATCACATAATTCATTTAACTTTTTCGGAGAATCCCTAATTCTAACTCCGCCCTTATCTCCAACTGCATATTTAGAAACAATCAAATCCTTTGAAACATCTCTCCAATCAAACATAACCACCTGAGATTTTTTTCTAAAATATTCCATAACATAATCCATATAATTTATAGAATCTCCAGGAATAACCTTTCCAAGATGATCCAACCTCACAACGACGCCCAATTTCATTGTTGAACCTCAAGAAGAACATCAATAAATTTATTCATTCTAGAAATATCCTTATTATCATTATTGACATAATTTGGAGTTGGGTTACTCTCAATAACAACCGTACCTGCATCGGAATACATTATATCAACTATGTTATACTCTGCCCCAATTAAATTACTCACCTGAATCGCAATTTTTTTATCTTCCTCAGAAACATCAAAATCAAATCTCTTACTCCCCTTACTAACCGAAGAAAACCATTTTTCTCCAGATTCATCGGCAATCAGATCCCTGCCATAAGAAAACGCAAACTCTCCTCCAACAATTCCTACCCTACAATCAAACCCCTTATTTGATTTAATAAGATTTTGAAGTACAAATCCTCCTCGGTAATCCTCCTCTTCAGCAAGATCAAATCGACTCTCTAATATTTCAACAAGTTTTTCCTCACTATCTGCCTTAAACAAATCTTTGGCCCTCCCACCAGAATTTCTCTTAACTATAATCGGCAACCCAAATTCATCAATAGCCGCCTTAGAAATTTTAACTATCTCTTCCCTCTTACTAATAAATAAAGTTTTAGGAGTCAAAATCCCATTATTTATCATAATTTTATAAGTATCATATTTGCTATAATCATAAAAAGAAGTTAGCAAAGAATTTACACAACGAATTCCTCGATTTTCCAACTGTTTCAACAAAATCAATGCATTTTCATTACTCGAGAAATCCCGATTCGCCACACTGGCATAAACTCGATTAAGGACAATCTCCACCCCTTCAAAATCCCCAATTTCCGTATTCCGAATATCAATTAACTTTACTTTTATATCCCTCTCCTCGAGCAATCCCTTTAGAATTTTTTCACTTTCCTCTAAATCATGATGTAGTATTGCTATTTTCATCTTAAGAACTCATAAAAACTTCTTTATTCTCCGAAAGGGGTATTTCCCGAGGGGGGTTGGTAATCACATATTTTACAGTAACAATTTCCTCGGAGTCCACTTCCATACATTTTATTATCTCTTTAGATACAATCTCCATGGGATCATATAATTTAATATCAAAATCTTTATTCTTCAAAACTAAAGGAATCTCAGTACATCCAAGAACAATTGCTTCTGCTCCATTTTCAACCAGTTTGTTGGCAGCCTTTGTAAGCAATCTCTTTGGCATTAATTTTTTACCTGCCTTAATACCTTTACTCCCATAAATGGCACCCATTACTATCTTTTCTTGATCTTCTTCGCTAGGCAAAACAGTCTCAATACCAATACTATTAAAATAATTCTGGAATATTTCTGCCCTTATGCTCCCCGTAGTTGCCAATATTCCTATTTTTTTTAATCGAAAATTATCTTTCAAAATATATTTTACTAAAACCTTGGTCATATCTAAAATAGGAATATCAATATTCTCTTGAACTTCGGCCAAAAAATGATGGGCCGTGTTACACGGAATAACTAAAAAATCTGCACCTGCCCCCTGTAAAGAGGTACACGTATTAATTATCTCTTCCGTCGGATCCTCTCCGATTCCTAAAATAGATTCAGTCCTATCTGGAATCTGAGGATTACAATAATGTAAGAAAGGAATATTATCTTGATCCTTTTTTTTCTTCTTATATTTAACAAGCATTTCACAGAACTTATTAGATGCTTCAGGTCCTACCCCACCAACGACGCCAATTAACTTCATTTTTTATAGATTTAAATCTACTAGTATGTAAATTTAGAACCGGAAACGATTCTTAACTTATAAAGATTTTGGTATTTGGGGTAATAAACAAATCAAAATTCAATTTTTCCGCTTATACCTTCCCCTCATCTCAACTTTTTTTAATCTTTCTAGAACTTCTTTAAAATTACTTGATTTTTTATAACCCTTCAGCATATTTTTAAATAATTCTTCTGAATATTTGAAATGCTTACTCTCAAATGCCTGTCTCAATAAATGTAAATCAACCGCCCTATCTTCTATCCTATGAGAAATATAACCTAATCCAAAATCTATGAAAAAAACTTTATCTTTCTTAAGAATCATATTACTAGTCGTTAAATCTCCATGTATGATATTGTTATCATGCATCTTAGCCATTTGAATCCCAATTAATTTACAAACCTCCTCTCTCTTTTTCTTGGAATAATTATCCAAAGATTCTTTCAAAACATCTCCTTCAACAAATTCCATAACTACCTTCATATTAACATCATCAACTTCAAAAGCCTCTGGAACATTCATGAATTTCTTAGCTTTCATTAAAATCTTAAACTCTTTCCTCGTAGGATATTTTCTTTTCATATTATCAATAAACTCATGCCTATATCCCTTAGAAATCCTTTCCTTGACCAACTTATTGTCTTCCAAATACAAATGAGCTTCTGCCCCAGAATAAAGTATCTTTTTCATAAAAATAAACCAACATAGAAAATATATAAATCTTGTCAATAGTCAATAAATTTTTATTCCCCTCTCATTTTATTTTCTGGAAGGGGCCATTGAACTTTAATTTCCTGTAAAACATCAGGAATTTCTGGAAGAATATTCCATCCCCCCATAGATTCAATATATAAATCTTCAGAATTTGCATCTATATCTGCATAAGCAGTTCCCTCAGAATGATGAACAGAAATCCCAAATCTAAAGCTTCTTTGATTCTCTCCTCCAAAACAAAATTCTCCATTGCATGTTGCAAGATAAACATCACCTATCCCCATATTAGCAATTGCATTATTTATTAATTCGAGATATCTTCCTCCCCCAATAATCTCAGAATAAGCAATAACCTTTCCAGAATCATCTTTTTTTTGTCCAAAAGCAACCTCTCCTTTTTTACTTCCATGTGCAAAAAAAACAATTTCAGAAATATCATATTTTGACAGTGCGTCATCAACTACTTCTCTAAGATTTGATGAATCAGTTTCATGGCTTACAATCAAAGGATCAAACCAGTTAGTACTTTCAAAAAATAAACCATTTGAATCGATCATTTCAATCGATTTATCCAAATAAATCCCTTCCGATAAATGACCATCTATGGGGGAAGTAATAATCAAAAGTGTAGCAGGATCTCGTCCAACACCCTCTCCAATAGGGGCATTATTTTCTTGAATATCAAAAAGATCCCTCCCAAAAGGGTCAATATAATTCATAGGATTATTACTAACATACTGATAAGCAGGCTCACTAGCAACTGGGTCTACAGAAACAAACCTACCTAAATTATCATCATAATATCTAGCTCCAAAATAATACAAAGAACTCTCGTCCTCTTCCTTACCCGTAAAAGGATAAGCTATTCCTGAATTTTCAATTGTTTGGCCAAAGGGTAATGACTTAAACTCATCATTTTTATTCCCACTAGAATCTGTAGTTAATCTGTTGCTCAATCTATCTTTATGATAATATTTTATTTCACTACTTTCAATAGAAGCAATAATGCTACTTCCCGCATAAACAAATTTCTTAACATTAGAATCTTCTCGCAATTCTTCAGAAGAAACACCAGGAACATCAACAACCTCGGCATAAGAAAAAGATACACAAACTAACAAAATTAACAATATCCCTACCTTTTTCATGATAGTAAAAAGCCAATGGGGTTTATTTAGTTTTAGGACTCCATCCTTGCATAGATTGCGCCCTTAAAATAATAATACCCGCTAAGCTGATCTTCCACCGCAATCAGGCTAGGGTGAGCCATCTCTCCCCCCTGCTCGCTAGCTTTCTCCAAAAAATCGGCCTCTGCCCTGCATATTTCTTCCTCCCTAGCTTCCGCCACATCCTCTAACCGGCCAACTCTAAAACCAAATAAACCAGATCTTACAGATTCAATTCTCCTAATCTTGCCATCAATCAAATAGTCCCTAACAATTTCCCCATCAACAATACTGGCTTCCCCCATCTTGAGAAATATAAAGTAGGTTTCTTATAAATAAATTTTGTATGTACTTGACAAGTTGGCAAGCAAAATTACATCCCAGGCATCTTGCCCTTAAACTTCTTCATCAACTTATTAGGATCACCTTTCATCATTTTCATCATCTTTTTACTCTGCCTATACTGCTTTAGCAACTCTCTAACTTCAGTAGCAGTACAACCAGAACCTTTAGCAATCCTATCAATCCTTTTCCTATTAAAAACTAAATCCGGCTCTTCTAACTCTTTCTTTGTCATACTCTGCATAATATACTTCCATTTCTTTAATTTCTCATCCTGAACATCCAACATATCTTTAGGAATCTTCATCCCACTCATTCCAGGAATCATCTCCATAATCTTATTCATGGGGCCTAATTTCTTCATTCCCTGGATCTGTTCATACAAATCTAAAAAATTAAAATCTCCTTTTAAGAATTTTTTACCTAAATCTTCGGCAGTCTCTTCATCTATTTCAACTCTAACTTTTTCTAATAAAGCCTCTAAATCTCCCATTCCCAATAATCTAGAAACAAAACCTTCCGGATTAAACTCTTCAATATCATCTACTTTTTCACCTATACCTAAAAACTTAACGGGGGCCCCAGTAATTGCTGCTGCTGACAAAGCCCCACCAGCTTTAGCCGTACCATCCATCTTAGTAATTGCAACTCCAGTAATGCCGCAAGACTCATGGAATTGTGAGGCTTGTTTTTCAGCTGTTTGACCTATATCTGCATTTATTACTAAAAGTTTTTCTTCTGGTTTGATTAATTTATTTAATTCCTCAATTTCCTTAACTAAATCTTCAGATAATGCATCTCTTCCTGCAGTATCTACAATTACAATGTCATACTTCTTTACCTCATCCTTTAATGACTTCCAAATTTTCTTTGGATTTTTTTCTTCTCTATCTATGTAGTATGGAATATTAACTGATTTTGCTAACTGCTCTAACTGATCCATTGCAGCCGGCCTGTAAACATCTAATCCAACTAAAGCTACCTTATGCCCCCTTTTAGTATAATAATTTCCTAATTTTGCTGCTATCGTAGTTTTTCCTGTTCCAAATAGTCCTACAAGCATAATTTTGAATGGTTGTTTCTTTGTAATTTTGATACCTTTTTTTTCTTTCCCTAAAAATTTAACTAATTCATCATAAACTATCTTAACTAAGAACTCTTTTTGTCCAACTGCTTTCGGAGGTTTTTCTTTTAACGCCCTCTCCTTAATATTTTTTGATAGCTCAAAAACTAGTTTAACATTAACATCTGAAGTAAGTAAAGCTCTTTGAATATCTTTAACAATTTCATTAACTAAATTCTCATCTATAAAAGTAGCTCCAGTTATCTTGCTTAGAGTATTTTTCAATGTTGAACTTAATTTATCCATAACCATAGAATTTTAGAGAGAATTATGATTTATAAAGAATTCTATAATCCCAAACTATCCATCAACTTAGAAACTGAAAACTTCTCAATATCACCATACTCTTGCCCGGTGCCCAAATAAATTATCGGTTTATCAACAACATAAGAAATACTAATCGCAGTTCCGCCCTTCTCATCGACATCTGCCTTACTTAATATTATGCCATCCACGCCTACAGAACTATTAAACTTCCTACTCTGCTCTATACAATCATTACCAACTATTGACTCCCCAACAAATATCTTAAAATCGGGATTAACAACCCGAATAACTTTCTTTAACTCATCCATTAAATTAGAATTTGAATGCATCCTACCCGCAGTATCAATCAAAACCACATCCACTTCCTTAGTTTTAGCATGTTTTATAGCATCAAAACCCACTGCAGCCGCATCCGAACCATAATCATGCTTAATCATCTTAACTCCTAACTTATCCGCATGTAATTGTAATTGATCTATCGCGGCAGCACGAAAAGTATCAGCAGCAGCCAAAACAACACTTAATCCATTATTCTGTAATAATTTAGTAACCTTTGCTATAGAAGTAGTCTTACCAGAACCATTAACTCCCAAAAATACAATAACATAAGGTTTTTCAGCTTTCTTAATAACCTCAACTAAATCTAACTCTCTCTTAAACAACTCTTCAATATTCTCTTTTAATTTCTCAAAAACAAACTCATCAACCTTCCCTTTAATAGGAACATCAACAATTTCCATCTTCAAACCTTCTTTTAACTTATCAATAACCTCGACAGCAACATTGGCCTCTAACAAACCCATTTCCAACTCCCAAAATAACTCTTCAAATTTCTTACTAGAAATCTTCTTAGAAACAGCTTTTTTTAATTTCTCTCTAAAACTTAATTTTTCTTTAGGTTTTTCCTCAACCTTAGGTTCTTCTTCAGGAATATCTTCTACTATCTCTTCCTTAGATTCTTCTATTACCTCTTCAGCAACTTTTTCAGCAGTTTCCTCATCTAAAGTTTCCTCTAACTCCTCTTCAATTTCTTCCTTAACTTCTTCTTTTACTTTTTCTTCAACTTTAGGTTCTTCTTCTTTTATTTCTTCGACTACTTCTTCCTCAACAACTACTTCTGCCTCCTTAGAAAACTTCTTTGCAGCATCCTTTAACTTATCTTTTAAAAACTTAAACATAAAAACTAATTCTTAACTATAACTTATAAATCTAACTAAAAACTCTCTCATGTAATTTCCTAGCACTCTCTAAATCTCTCTTCCTAAGGGCTTTTTTCATTACCCTAATATCTGTCTTGGCTTCTGAACTATACGCTCTCAATTTTAACAATTCAACCTTCAACTCTTCACGTAAGTTAATCAACTCTCGATAAGTTTCCTTAGTATCAACCCCATGTCCACTCATCTCCCTAAATTTAAACATAATTTTTGGAAACAAATGCAATGCCTGATCAAAATTCTCCTCACTTTTCAACTTATACACTAACTCTAACAACTCATTCAACTCACTTAAAACAATTCTATAATTAAATTCATTCAAATATTTCTCATAAGAACTCATAACAAATTTTCTATAATTTGCAGGCATATCAAAAGTAGTATTATTCAAATAGTCCATCTCATTCAAATAATCTCTCATTAAATCCAAATCATCTCCCTTAATAACAACTCTTAGCTCATCAATCTTCAAATACAACATTATCTGTTTAACCATAGAATTAAACTCATACTCATGTATTAATTTTTTATCATCATCCAACATATCATAATAAGCCTTCAACCTATTATACCTAGCCAACGCAGAATCATGATTCCCTTTATTCAATAACTTCCTTAGCTTCTTAGCATACCAAACAAAACTATTTTCATCTCTTTTAAACATAATCTAACCTAAAAATAGAGATTTATAAAACTTACCAACCCTTAAAGGCAATATAATTCTCAATAGCAGTTATATAAGAATCTGCAGCAATCTGAGTCTCTCCCCAAATGTTATCAGTTTCAAATCTACTAAAGCATCCCTCTGGATCAACTAAACACTGATCATCTGCAACCAAAACCTCTACCTCTGTTCTAATCTCTGGAGGCATCTCAATCTGAATTCCTGGTAAACCTCCGCCATAAGTAGGAAATTGATTTACAATATTACAATGATTGGCCCCTCTATAACAAGAGACATCATCCACAAAATACTTACAATCAGGAACATCATCAAAATTGATCATAAAATAATTCCCACCAAGATTATTATCCAACTCTGTAACTATAAAATCCTTAAATTCATATTCGGCACGACCCCCAACTAAAATAGGAGGCAAATCCCCCGTATCCGGACTAGCGGGGCATCCGCCTGCACAACCATGTAATGCAATTCCAACCTTACACTCTGATAAAATTTCCCTCAAATAAGGATCGCACTCAGGATCCATTGCTCCACTTGTGACATGGTGACACTCCATCTCACAACCAGCACTACACATACTACACTCAGTATTCCTAGAACCATAAACCCACAAAGCAACATCCTGCCCATTAGCTTCTAACTGATTATAAATATATCTTGCCATCTGTTCAGTGCCTACCTCCATTGAGCCACCATGTACAGCCATAATGGCAACATCGCAATTTCCAGGGTTTGAAAAATCAATATACTCCTTCAACCCATAATATTTCCCAGAATCAATATACCAATTTCCTCCGGGATTATTTATATTTATAGAATTATCAATCCCAAATCCTTCCAAATGGAAACAATGATCCGGCTCTCTATCTCTTTTTATTCCTGGACAATCTGCCAACTCAAATAAATCACTGGCATGCTTCTGGATAGTGGCCTCGTCTAAATACTTATTATAAACCGCAACAGATTCAGTCCTCCCATTAAAGGTATCTCCTCCCCAAACCTGCCAATCTCCTACCATTAATTCAGAAATTGGAGAGTCTATTATGGGTTGTTCACTCGGCCAACTACTAGTTCCAACTAACTTACCATCAACATATAATCTCCCCTCATCCCCCTCATACTGAGCAACCAAGTGGTGCCACACCGCTCCAACAGTAAAAACATAATTCGGATCATCCGGGTCAACAGTTCTATAAGAATCTCCAGCTCCCTGATCCCAATAAATCCTAAACCTTGGATTTTCTGTAGTTTCATCTAATCTAAACATCCAGGACCTCTCATTATATGCATCCTCATCATACCTAGAGACAATCAATCTGTTCTTTGGAGTTGGTCCCTCTGGTTCATCCTCAGATCCAGTTTTTATCCTCCAAGGCCTCACAACAGCCTCAATCGTTAACTCATTATTGGTATTTGTATCAAAATAATTTGAGCTTCCAGTTGCCTGCACACCATTCTCAAAACCATCCATATAATAACATCTACCAAATAAACATCTCTTATCAAATTTCCAAATAGGGGTATCTGCAGGATTAGTAAATAAATTTATTCCATTAGGAGATTTATCAAAAATAGTATCTGCAACCCCTTCCTGCTTAAAAGTCCAATAACTTAAAACATTTGTCCAATCATCCACCCCACTAACTCCTGCAACCCAATCCTTCTGATCAGCAACTATCCAATCCCAAAGAACACTTCCATCTGGCTCGATAGATTTCTTTCCAGGAGTCAAAGTAATCTGATTTATATTCCCAACTTCAGGGCTAGAAAAAACATTAAACCATTTTGTATTTCCATCATAAACACTATGCCTATGAATGTAAACATCATTTCCCGCATCCCCACTAACACTCACTTCAAAGCCATGTATATCTTCTGGACCATTATTCCTGACCTGTATCTTCATCGGATACCAAAAATCATCACCAACAGATACATCTAAAATATCGAAGTCTAATGGAACCGGAGGAACTATCGCAGTACAAATACAATCACACATTTCCCCATCGCCATCATCATCAATTGCATCTGCATTATCACACTGATCAAAATCCTTGCCAAGACTTATACAATAAGCAGGACAAGTACTATTATCTGGGTCATCACAATCTTCACTTCCCTGATTTTTATTTCCATCCCCACAGAACGGAGCAGAGCCACCCCCACACAAATTTAAATCCTCATTGTTAAAACTAATATGTTTAGCATTACAATGTATTAACTCTCCCCCACTATTCAAAACAGGAACAATATCAACTCCTTCGTAATCTAAAATAGGATTATAGGGCAAATAGAAATTCGCACTAGAATAAGGTCCAATTCCGCTATTAGCATCTTCATTAACAACTCCAGTACTATGATGAATAATAAATATAAATTGGGCAATTGTTGCATCATTGTTATTAGTAATTCCAACCCTCAAATTCCCTCCATCGATGCACAAGGTCCCATAACTTAAACTAATATCGTCCAAACAATTCATCAAAGGCTCATCTTGAGTATTATCCATAAACAATCTATTAACAAAAAATAAAACTAAAAGAGCTAAAACTATAGTTAAACCAATTAAAAAAACAACAGTAAGCAATTGTGATATCCCCTTTTTCCCCATAACAATTTTCTCTCTTAGAACTATAAAAACGTTTTGCTAGTATTGTAACTACTTATTAATAACAAAAAGCAATAGATTTATAAACAAGTTTTCCTAGAGAATATTAATAAAATGACACTCCCCAAACCAATAAAAAGGGCTTTAAAAATAGCTTCAATTCCACTAATAGCTTATGCCGCATTATACATAACTGATCCTATTTTTGATATGATTTCCCCAAAAATAAAATCTAAATCAGAGTTAGCAAGAATAATCAAAGAAGAAGCAGAAAACAAGGATCTAGATCCCTCCAAAATCACAGGAACACTCATACAAGAACCCGCCGGGTACGCCATAAGGTCTAAAGATGGGGCACTAGAGATAGTGGTGGGAGGATTTGGAGCAACAAGAAGATGTGTAAAACATGAATTAACACACGAACAATATCAGGATCCAACATCCTACCCGGAAACATTTACTGGAGAACTAGGATACTGGTTATTCAGAGAACCAAGAGCAATTCTAAAATCTTTCTTCTAAATAAAATATGGAATCTTATCTTTTTTATTGTTCCTCGATGCCCGGATCCATAGATTGCATATAATAAGGATCAATCAAATCCCCCAATCTCACATTAACTGTATCTCTCCCTGCTCCCCCTGAAGAAAAAAACGTCCGACTCCACCACCGAGATACCTTGTTTCCTTCCATCTCTCCAGGAACATAGCTGCCAACAACTTTTCCAAGTCTTGGATTTGAATGATCATAAACAACCGGGGCCCCTTTAAACTCCCCCCTACTAAACTTGGGCTGACCATCTATCCAGCCAGTGCAAGTGGGAGGAGAATTATGCCATAAAAAGTCCTCCGCTTCCCCTCCAGATAAACCTTGTCCTTGTAAAAATTCAACAGCCGTACTTTCATATCTCAAAGTCCATCTAGGATCATTTAAAAACTCCATAAATTTATCAACTAACCACTTCTCTTTAACCCTAGATATTCTATTAGCATAATAAGTATCCGAATCGGCAGAAACATACTTTATCACATCCCCCGGCTGCACACCCTCCCATCCGCCCCTCTTATCATAAAGGTCAGAATTCAGGCCTCGTAATCTTTCATCTCCCGCACTAGTTCTCCCTTCAGGAGTTAACGGCAATACATGGCCCCAGACCCATTCACCATCCCCCATAGTATAATAAGAATAATCAGTAGAATCAGGAACCTCTTCAGCCATTGGCGGATTATGCCAAATAACCTCCCCATTAACAACATCTCCCCATGCCCCATTCCTTATTTCTTCCATTCCAGTTGGATCAACATAATTCATGGGGTTATTACTAACATACTGATAAGCTGGCTCACTAGCAACTGGGTCTACAGAAACAAACCTTCCTAAATTATCATCATAATATCTAGCTCCAAAATAATACAAAGAACTTTCATCTTCCTCTTTCCCCGTAAACGGATAATCAACTCCAGAATTAATTACTCTCTGACCAAATGGTAATGATAAAAAATCCCCAACTTTATTCCCATTTTCATTAGTGATCAACCTATTACTTAATCTATCTTTATGATAATATTTAATTTCAGAATCTTCAATAGAAGCAATAATACTACTCCCCGCATAAACAAATTTCTTAACTCCCATGCCATCTCTCAAAGGCTCAGAATCATCTTTAACTTCAGGAACATCAACAACCTTAGCATAAGAAAAAGACATACAAACAACTAGGAATATCAAAAATATCACTTCTTTTCTCATAAGAATAAAATAAAACTATTAGTATATAAATTTATTCATATCCCATAGGGGGATTCATACCATTCCCTTTACTTGAAGAAGAAGCAATCACATCATCAATTCTAAGTATCATCTCACTAACCTCGGATGCACTCTTAATGGCCTGAGTTTTAATCTTTAAAGGTTCAATAACTCCATAACTCCAAGAATCGACAACCTTCCCAGAAAACGCATCTATTCCTGCCCATTTTTCTCCAGAATCATGTCTCGCTTTTAATTCAGTTAGAATATCAATAGGATCAATACCCGCATTCTCAGCCAAAGTAACTGGAATTGCCTCCATTGTATCTGCAAATGCCAAAACTGCCAATTGCTCTCTACCAGATAAACCATTGGCAAATTCTTTTAATCGTCTACTCAATTCCATCTCAACAGAACCCGCTCCCCCAACAATCTTGCCATTTCTCAAAGAAGCAGCCAAATCACCTAAGGCATCCTGGACTGCCCTCTCAACTTCATCAACAACATGTTCAGTTCCACCTCTAACCAAAATTGTAACTGCCTTTGGATTCTCACAATCTTTAATATAAGTAAATTCTTCATCTCCAATCTTAACTTCCTCAACTAATCCAGATTTTCCTAAATCACTAACAGATAGATCCTTCAAATTACTAACAACCTTTCCTCCAGTTGCTCTAGCCAATTTTTTCATATCACTCTGCTTAACTCGTCTAACTGCATAGACGCCTGCCTTAGCCAAATAATGTTGTGCTAAATCATCAATTCCTTTCTGTGAGATCAAAACATTAGCTCCAGAATTAATCACTTTTTCTGCCATGTTCTTCAACATAATCTCTTCCTGCTCAATAAATGCCTGCATTTGATCAGGACTATTAATTTGGATTTTAGCATCAATTTCTGTATCTTTAATCTCTAATGGAACATCTATCAAAGCAATTTTAGCCCCCTCAACTCTAGATGGCATTTCACTATGTAATTTTTCTTTATCTAAAACAATACCTCTAATCAATTCTGAATTCTCAACCCCGCCACCAACTTTCTTCTCAACTTTAATATTATCCAAATCAATCTTATCATCCACAACTTGTTTAACAGCACCAACAGCAATTTTGGCCAATTTTTCCTTAGACGCCTCTGCCCCTTTCCCAGTCATGGCAGTCATGGCGATCTTTTCCAATAGATCCTCATTCTCCAAAGAAATATTTTCAGCTAAATCATTCAAAATTTCTTGAGCTTTCTCCTCAGCCAACCTATACCCCTTAGCAACAATAGTAGGATGTATATTCTTTTCCAATAATGCCTCTGCATTCTTTAATAACTCCCCAGCAAATATAACTGCGCTAGTTGTGCCATCCCCAACCTCATCTTCTTGAGTTTTAGCGATCTCAACAACCATCTTTGCCGCCGGGTGTTCTATCTGCATTTCTTCTAAAATAGTAACTCCATCATTAGTAACAACTACATCTCCCGTAGAATCCACAAGCATCTTATCCATTCCCTTAGGACCAAGTGTACTCCTCACAGTCTCGGCCACCAGCTTAGCAGCCATGATATTATTCCTTTGAGCTTCTTTACCATAAGTCCTATTATTTCCTTCAGAAAGTATATATACTGGTTGTTTATCTTCTGCCATGATAGACGGGGGAAATAAATTTTATTTATAAGTGTTTTGTATAGACCCATATCTTTATTAATTCCGAACAATTATACTAATTATATGAAAACGGGGGTCAAAGTTATGGATGCAATGACCAAGGCGCCAATTCTAGTCCACCCAGATGACAAATTAATAAAGTGTGTCAATAAAATGATAAAGGGTGAAGTTGGAAGCCTTGTTGTAGCTAGAGATAACCAGCTTTTAGGAATTATAACCGAAAAGGATCTCATAAATAAGGCATTGGGAAAAAACTTAGACATAAAAAAGAAGACAGCTAAAGACATAATGACCACAAGGATGATAAAAATAGATCCAAATCAAGATTTATACGATGCAATATTATTAATGTCCAGAGAAGAAGTAAGAAGGCTACCTGTAACAAAAGAGGACAGATTTATAGGCTTACTAACATACAAAGATATTCTAAAACTTCAACCAGACCTATTTGACATTATTGTAGAAAATCTTAAAATAAGAGAAGAAGAAACTAAGAGAAAATTGTTATAAAAACATTTATTAATACTTAACCCAACTTTCTAAACATGCACGAAGAAAAAGTAACTCCTGGCCCAGGATATTTAATCGAAGAAAAAGGAGTATTCAATTTAAAAAAAGTATTTTCAGAAATAAAGGATTGGCTTAAAGAATATAATTATAAATTTAACGAAACAAAAAGAAAACATAAAAAAGGAGACTTCGGAGACATAATAGAAATAACCTGGACTGCAGATAGGGTCGTAGCAGAATATATAAAATTCTCAATAACTATTAACTTTGTTCTTGAAGACATAATTCCCTCTGGAGAGGGATTAGTCTCTGGAAAGGCCCAAATATTAATCGGGGCAAAAGCCACAATAGATTACCAAAAACAATGGGAACCAACAAAATTAAGAAAATTCTTTATGGGTTTGTACCAAAAACTATTCTTACAAGATACGATAGACAAATATGTAGATAAGCTTGATACAGAGATAAAAGACCTAAGGGGAACAATAAAAGAAGTATTTGACTTCTATAGATAAAAAGAAAAAACTTATTAATAAATTCTATAAAAAGATACTATGGCAAAAGATAGTGTTGTTCCAAAATTAAAAATAGCCCACAAAGGAATTTTTGATTTAGGAGATTTATATGCAAATATTAAGGGGTGGTTAGATTATAATGGATACGGAGATGAAGAAAAGAATTTTCAAGAAGTAAGCTACACAGAAAGAATAAAAGGTGAATCTAAACAAATAGAAAGTAAATGGATCTCCCAGAAAAACGTGGATGATTATTTTGCTCATTCAATCGAAATAACTTTTGCAGTAATAGGCCTAGTAGATGTAGAAACAGAAATACAAGGTAAAAAAATTAAATCTCAGAAAGGAAGTATAACCCTAACAATAAAAGCAGACCTAATCAGAGATTATTCAGATTCCTGGTCTCCATTTATGAGATCAATATATGAAAGTTTAGTTGTGAAAGAAAGAAAAAACGCACATAAAACCGCACTCTATGGAAAAGCTTATGCCCTACATGATGAAATAAAGGCTTATCTAAATATGAACGAATACTAAAGAAAACATTTAAATATTCTATTTTCTAAAATTATTAAGAAATGGCAGATGTAGATATAATTGTAAAAGGTTTGGTTATAGAAAAAAAAGCTCAATTTAATATGATTGAATTATATCGGACTCTCAAAGCATGGTTTGATCTACACGAATACAATTTTATTGAAAAAGAATACAAAGAAGAAACAGTTAATGAAAAGAAAAATGTAAACATAAAATGGATTGCAGAAAAAGCGGTAAGTGATTACAATAAACTCGGAATTCAAATTGGAATTAGTCTAAAAAACTACGAAATGATAGAAACGAAAAATGGTAAATTGGTTGATGGAAAAATAACAATAAAATTCGGAGCATCTATCACCTCGGACTATGCTGGAAACTATGCAGGAAAACCAAAATTAAAACTCTCAAGAGTCATCTTTGATAAATTTATATCCACAAACAAAAAAGACAGATTAGAAAAAGAAATAAAACAAGATACTGACGATATATTCAACAAAACCAAATCATATCTAAATCTACATAAATTTAAGTAAACCTTAGACCCTCGATATCATATGCATTCTGTTTAAACTCTGGGGATGCATCTACAACCTCTACCTCTCCAGTTATGTATAATCTAACCTTTCCAGCAAGATCATGACAATTGATACCGCAATCCTCACACGTTACCCTCTCGACCTCAAAATATCCTGCAAGAGACTTCGTCCCTCCACGCCTAGATTGCACATACACAAATTCATCCCCATGATCAACAGCACTCCTCAACCTATGGGGCCTCTGAATAATTCCTTCAAGCGCAATTCCTAGAGAAACTAATGCTGGACCAAACCCTCTCAAATCCAATTCCCCTTCATCACCTGCGTCACTCTCCTTCCCACTTCTACCCATAACAATAAGAGAGTTAACTAACTTTTAAAATAATTTCCATACAAATCCAAAACCTTTATAAATCGAAATCCAAATCCTAAAAACAAGCCCGGTAAGAGAAATACCAAGTGGAGCTCACGATGTTAACCATCAAGCTATGAATTTTGGAGTTAATATCGGGCTACAAACCTTATAAAGAACAAAATAATCATACTCATCATTCGTTTACAATTATACGTTTGGTTGCCGAACCACATAAGAAAAAACGGCAAAATTAGTTCTTTATATGGTTTAGGAGGAAAAAAATGGGAAAAATAGGCTTAGTAGCAGCTAAATATATAGTTCATGCTAATATTAAAATAGAAGGGACAGTAGATAGGCCAGATGTAATTGGGGCCATTTTTGGTCAAACTGAAGGTTTACTAGGTGAAGAATTAGAGCTAAGAGAGTTACAAAGAAATGGAAAAATAGGAAGAATAGAAGTAAATTTAACTACAAAAGCAGGAAAAGCTTCCGGAGAAATTATAATTCCATCAAGTTTAGATAAAGCAGAAACTGCAATAATTGGTGCAGCTCTTGAAACAATACAAAGAATTGGACCATGTAATGCAAAAGTAGGAATTAAACAAATAGAAGATGTCAGAACATCAAAAAGATCTTATGTTTTAGACAGAGCTAAAGAATTATTAAAAGAATTTACAGATAACGTCCTACCTGATTCTCAAGAATTAACTGATGAGGTGTCTCATTCCGTTAGGGCAATGGAAATAGTTGAATACGGAAAAGAAAGGCTCGCCGCAGGGCCCCATATAGATGAATCAAACGACATAATAGTAGTAGAAGGCAGAGCAGACGTATTAAATTTATTAAGAAATAGTATAAAAAATTCAATAGCTTTAAACGGAACATCTGTCCCAAAAACAATTGTAGATCTTTGTAAGAAAAAAGAAGTAACTGTTTTTGTTGATGGAGATAGGGGCGGAGATTTAATTATAAAAGAAATGGCAGCAGTAACAGAAATCGATTACGTTGTAAAGGCTCCTGATGGAAAAGAAGTAGAAGAACTAACAAAGAAAGAACTTAATAAGGCTCTCCGAGGGAAAGTTGCACTAGAACAAGCAAATCTAAATGCCTCAAAAACAACAAAAAGAGAACCTGTAAAAAGAAGGGAATCTACAAGAGAAAGAAGTGCATCAAAGCCAGATTCAAAACCAAGACCTATAATAAGAAAGAGAACAAAGTTAACTCCAAAAGAAACCAAAACATACAAAACGATGTTAGATGATCTTGTCGGCACTAGAGGGGCATACATACTAGACAATGAATCAAATGTTCTTGGAAAAGTTCCAACTTCAGAATTGATAACAACAATTAGATCTCTAAAATCCGGAGTGAACACAATTGTTTTTGATGGAACAATAGATATAGATCTAATAAAGACATCCGAAAGGATTGGAGTAAAAAATCTAATCGCGATGGATACAAAAGTTTCGGGTAATTATAAAATAAACATAATAACAAAAAAGGATCTATAAACGAAACATTAATAAAATAATATTTTCATTTTTTCTTTATGAAACTTAATCCTAAAACTAAATTAATGCTAATTAAATTAATTCCAATCCTACTAATTGTTCTTTTTGCAATCGCAGTTTTCTATCACTCTTATGAATTTGATTGTGGAGAAAGTAAATCCTGTTACGACAGACATATGGAAACCTGCAAAAGAACTAAGTTAACCACATATGATGAGGGTTCAACATTCATATATCAAATAGAACGCTCTCAGGGTGGAAATTGTGTAGTAGAAATAACCCTTGCATCAATGGCAGAAGAAGCAGATCAAGACTCCCAATTATTATTTGAAGGAAAATCCATGACCTGTGCAATTCCAAAAGGGACCACATTTAACGCAGAAACATTACCATACTGTACTGGACCACTAAAGGAGGCCATATACGAACTAACAATACAGAAAATGTATAATATTCTAGCTCAAAGTTTAGGAGATATAATGCAAGGATTATAGTTTGTTACTACTCTTCAAAAACAACAAATAGAAAGGCTTATAAGGTAATTTCTATAGAACATAATTAAAATGACCCAGTATAATTCACTAATGACTGGACTATTAGGATTAGTACTATTTGCTAACCCCCTGCATGCAGACACCTCCTATGGAATAACGGCAGGAATTTCAAATTCGGGAAACATTGTTCTTGGACATAAAATAAAAACAGAAAAAAGAATTGGTAAAACAGCTGCAATAACCGCAGACTTCTCACTATTGGGAGAACAAAACACCTCAATAGAAAGTAGAGTGGGAACCGCCTTAGAAACAACACTTGGAAAATTAAATTTTGGTACAGGAATTGGGTATAACGCTATGTTGCTAAACCCAGAAACTGAAGAAAATCTAGAAAGTCAACACTATCCAGATATAACCTTTTCATTAAGCTACCCACTAACTAATTCAACAGAAATTGTGGGCGAATTTCAAAAAAGAATTAATTCAGAAGCAACTTCTAGATCAATAGCATGCCTTAGAATCAACTTTTAATGATAATCTTTTTTATCTAAATCCCAATAATCCATTTCAACTTCAGCAGGTTTATTATATCTCTCCATACCCGTAACTCCTAGCCCCAAAAATAACCCACTCCCCATGCTCCTATCCGAATACCAATTTATGCCCCAACCTTTAGCTTTATAGGGGATGCCCATCCCTCTCCAGAAAGAAGCGGCCTCAGTACTTTGCATCGTATGGCCATGTTCATGCCCATAAACACTTCTAAAAGAACTTTCCTCATACGCAGAATCATAATCCGAGAACATTGTAGTTACACTCATTAGGCCATATCCTTTATCTTTCCCCCTCAAATATGATCCCCGCATTAAAACATAATTCCCTGTGGAAAAGGACCTGCCCCAATCGATCTCTCCTCCAAAAGAAGATATAACTCCGAGAGCAATAGGATCTCCAATATCTATCCCAAACTCCCAATTTCCATTATCTCTTTCTGCAATAAGACCTAAATAATTAAACATAAAGTTAGAATTCCAATCTTTATTTTGCATAACATTGGCTCTAACCGAACTTACCAAATCATCAGCAAAACCTGCCATAAGTATATTTATATCATCCGGATTTTGAACAGCAAACTTTTTCAAGTGGGAAGAAGTATACCCTGTGCCTGCAGCAACCAAAGTATTTCTCATAATGTCTGTCCAACTATCTCCCCTCCCAGCAATCTTTCTAACAACTCCTGTTCCAAATGCCAAACCCCCTGAAAGTGCAGCATTCGTCATATGGACTTGATTATCCGAAAATCTATCATCTGCAACATACTCTCCAGTTGGATCAACCAAATTCATAGGATTATTTGCAACATAAGCATAAGGCAAGTTTCCATCCTGTCCCGCATAGGGATCAACACCGCCAAACCTTCCTAAATTATCATCATAATACCTCGCTCCAAAATAATACAAAGAACTTTCATCTTCCCCCTTTCCAGTAAACGGATAATCAACTCCAGAATTAATTACTTTCTGACCAAAAGGCAAAGATAAAAATTCTCCAGTAACTTCTCCATTTTCATTCGTAACTATCCGATTGCTCAACCGATCCTTGTGGTAATACTCAACCCCAGAACCTTCGATAGAAGCAATAATACTACTTCCTGCATAAATAAACTTCTTAACTCCAGATCCATCTCTCAGCGGCCCAGAATCATCTTTAACTTCAGGTACATCAACAACCTTGGCATAAGAAATAGGCATACTAATAACTAGGAATATCAAAAATATCACCAAACTTTTCATAATAAACACCCAAAACCTAACTATAAAAAACTAACGAAAAATAAGTGCAGGCATCCTGAATTCGACAAAGATATTAACTATTAGTTTGACCTCAGTTTTTCCTCCCCTTTGCGATTCACAAGCGCCAATATTTAAGATTAAAGCTGCTCCATTCCTGGTCTGACTTGGTTCTCAAAAACACCGACCCTATGAGACAAAGGATCAATGTACGAACTGAGACTAATAATCAAAATCTAAGCCTCAATCAGGCATTCATTCCGCCATATAGCCCATTTGCGGAAGAGGTAAGGGCTAACTACCCAACTAGCCTGCAATCTTTTTAAAAAGAGACAACTTTTAAAGATTTCCTTTTTATACACAAACATGAATTTCCCAAAATTTGTAGGCCAAGAAATACTAAAGAAAAAACCAAAAACTAGAGAAGAAGTCCTTAAATTAAGAGATTCATTAGTAAAAAAACATAGGCCTGAAAAAATCCCAAGTCTAATCAATATTCTAATCTCCCTTCCATCAAATAAAATAGAATTACTAAAACCACTCCTGCTAACAAAACCAACAAGAACTATATCTGGAGTAACTCCTGTAGCAGTTATGACAAAACCAATCCCCTGCCCACACGGGAAATGCACCTATTGCCCCGGGGGAATAAACTCAGAATTCGGAGACGTCCCACAATCCTACACTGGCGGAGAGCCTGCAACAATGAGAGGTATAAGAAATAATTTTGATCCCTACCTCCAAATATTCAACAGGTTAGAACAATATGTATTGATGGGACACACTTTCGATAAAATAGAATTAATAGTTATGGGCGGAACATTCCCTTCATTTCCAAAAAAATATCAAGAAGATTTCATAAAATTCTGTTTCAAAGCGATGAATGATTTTTCAGACTTATTCTTCAATAAAAAAGGCAAATTCAACTATCCAAAATTTAAAGAATTCTTCGAACTTCCAACAGAAAACTTTGGCGATAAAGAAAGAACAAAGAAAATTCAAAAAAAATTATTAAAGATAAAAGAAAAATCCGCCCTAAAAAAAGAACAAGAAAGAAATGAAACTTCAAAAATAAGATGTATAGCCCTATGTATAGAAACAAGACCAGACTACGGCATGTTAGAACACGGAAATCAGATGTTAAAATTGGGTTGCACAAGAGTAGAGCTAGGAATACAAAGTGTATATGAAGATGTACTTAAAGAAGTTCACAGGGGCCACACAGTAAAAGACACAATAACATCGATAAAAACATTAAAAGATTTAGGGCTAAAAGTTGCAGGACACTATATGCCTGGACTTCCGCTAACAAACTTAAAAAGAGATTTAGAAGGAATGAAACAACTTTTCTCTAACGAAGACTTCAAACCAGACATGCTAAAAATATATCCTACAATGGTTTCAAAAGGAACCGTTCTATATGACAAATACAAAAAAAAGGAATTTAAACCACTAACAACAGAACAAGCAGCAAAACTAATTGTAGAATTCAAGAAACATGTCCCAGGATATTGCCGGATAATGAGAATCCAAAGAGATGTCCCAACACAACAATGGAAAGCAGGAGTCTCACTAACAAATTTCAGACAATACCTATTTCAAAATTATGATGTAAAATGTAACTGTATCAGATGTAGGGAACCAAGGGGGAGAAAAATAAACTGGAAAAATATAAAAATAAAAACAAATGAATACAAAGCATCAAGAGGAACAGAATTCTTCATATCCGCAGAAGATGGCAATATTCTAATTGGATTTATCAGAATGAGATTTCCTTCAGAACAACTAAGAAAAGAAATAACAAAGAAAACAGCACTAATTCGAGAATTGCATGTATATGGAACAGCAACCGCCTTAGGAAAAGAAGGATTGGTTCAACATAAAGGAATCGGAAAGCAATTATTAAAAGAAGCAGAAAGTATAGCAAAACAACATAATAAAAATAAAATAGTGATAACTTCTGGAATAGGAGTAAGGCCCTATTACTACAAACTAAATTATAAAAAAGAGGGCCCCTATGTCTCAAAAACACTAAAATAGAAAGATTTATATCCCCTCATTTCTAAAGAAATCTATAAAATGATAGAGCTAGGCGGAAGTATATTCCTTGAAAATTTTGAAACTATAGAACAAGGCCAACTTATAGTAATTAGAAAAGTAGTGGGCAACTACACAAAGAAAATCTCAGAAAAATTTAAAGATTTCAAAAAAATAACTGTAACTATAATCCCAGAAACAGGATACAAAATAAGAGTAATTTTAGAAACTTCTGAAACTAAAGAAGCAGAAGCAGAAAACCCCAACCTATTCTTTGCACTTGACCAAGCTTTAGCTAAAGTATCTGAATAAAAACATTTATAAATCGACGCAATTCTCTGATATCAACGATGAAACGAATAGGTGGATTAAGACGGAAAACAAGACATAAATTAAAGAAAAATGTCAGAACTAAAGGTAAGATTAGCCTTAGAAGATTCTTCCAAAGATTTGAAGAAGGAGACAAAGTTTATTTGATTGTTGAACCTGCCGTTCAAAAAGGCCTATTCCATCCAAGATTTCATGGGAAAGCAGGAATAATAAAATCCAAACAAGGTTCAAACTATTATGTCAGCATAAAAGATGGGAATAAATCAAAAGAGATTTTAACTCATCCTGCTCACCTAACAAAACGATAAAATGAAAATTATAGAAAAAAAATCACTCAGCATTCCTGAAATGAAGGAAAGAGTCGACGAAATGAAGAAAAGGGATAAAGAATTAAACTTTAGAGCAAAAAAAGTAGAAGAATACCTTAGTAAAGTTCCTAAAACAAAAGTTTATAAAGAATTAAAACAGCAAATAGAATCGTTGGGGATAACAAGGTTAAAAGAAAAACATATCGCCCTAATACTCAATATATTGCCAGAGGACATTGATAGTTTAAGGCTTATATTATCCAGTGAGAATCTCACTCTAAAAAACGAAGATTTAGAAAAAATCATAAATACAGTGAAAAAACATGCTTAACAAAAAAAATGATTCAGCAAAGGGAAAAAGAAGAACAAGCAATTATATTGGATTTCCTTCCAAATGGATATCCATTCGACAACAGACCTCTACATCAGAAGTCTCCGATAGCTCAAGCTATAGGCCGTAAACAATTTACACTTCTAGAACTAGTTCCAAAAAAAGGAAAATTTCTACAACCTCATGAAGAAGTTTATATTGGAGATCAAGAAAGAGAAAAAGTACACCACATAATGGGTAAAATCCCACTATCTAAACTAACTCAAACAGCCCAGATGGAACTAGAAATTGTAGTAAAAGATCTTATACTAAAGAATGAACCAAAATTTATCGAATTCTTTAACAAAGCAGGTCCAATAAACACAAGGATTCATCAACTAGAATTACTCCCTGGAGTAGGAAAGAGACACACAAAAGAAATAGTTGAAGCTAGAGAAGAAAAAGATTTTGAATCCTTTGAAGACATAAAAAACAGAGTAAGATTATTGCCTAAACCAGAGCAGATAGTTGTGAAGAGAATCTACGCCGAACTAAACAATGAAGATAAACACCGACTATTTGTGCAAACATAACAAAAGCTTTAAAAAGGGCTTGACAACATCAAAAACAGAGAATGGAAGAGAAATTAAAATACATCATTAGAATAGCATCTACCGACCTAGAAGGAAGTAAACCTATTGGTCATTCACTAACAAAAATAAAAGGAATCAGCCATTCTATGTCCAATGCTATATGTTTTGTGTTAAAACTTGACAAAAACAAAAAAGCAGGTGCATTAAAAGAGGATGAAGTCAAAAAAATCGAAGCAACTATAAAAAATCCAGAAAAAACAGAAATTCCTTCTTGGATGTTGAACCGACAGAAAGATTTCGATTCCGGAGAAGACAGACACTTAACAACTTCAGATTTAAAATTAAGAAAAGAATTCGATATTAAAAGATTAAGAAAGATAAAATCCTATAGGGGAATCAGGCACGGGGCTGGACTTCCAACAAGGGGACAAAGGACCAAATCAAATTTTAGGAAAGGAAAATCTAAGGGTGGAAAATCACTAGGAGTAAAGAGGAAGAAGAAGTAAAATGGGTCAAACAAAAAGAATTAGAAAAAAATATTCTACGCCAACACACCCTTGGCAAAGAGAAAGAATTGTTGAAGAAAAAGAAATTCTAAAAGAATATGGATTAAAAAATAAAAAAGAGATTTGGAAATACTTTACAAAATTAAGAGCGGCAAGAAATCAAGTTAAAAAAATTGTTGCAAATATACGTTCAGAGCAAAGTGTGAAAGAAAGAAAACAATTAATGGATAAACTACTAAAATATGGCATTATCTCAAAAGCTTCAAAAGTTGAAGATATCCTGGATCTAAAAGCAAAAGATTTCCTTGAAAGAAGATTACAGACCGTTGTCTTCAGAAAAGGGTTAACTAGATCAACAAAACAAGCAAGACAATTTATCACTCACGGACACATCCTAGTAAACGGGAAAAAAGTAACTGCACCATCATATTTCTTATCTAAAGAGGAAGAAGCAAAACTAGAATTTAGGCCAACCTCAAATTTATCAAAAATAGATCACCCAGAAAGGACAATAAAGGAAAAAATTGAAAAAGAAAAGAAAGAGAAAATAATCAAAGAAGAAGTTAAAGAGGCTCCTAAAAAAGAAGAGAAAGTAAAAGAAGAAGTTAAAGAGGCTCCTAAAAAAGAAGAGAAAGTAAAAGAAGAAGTTAAAGAGGCTACTAAAAAAGAAGAGGTTAAAGAAAAACCAAAAGTAGAAGAAAAACCCGCAAAAGGAACTAGCAAATGATTAGAGAACATAAAAAATTAAAATGGGGAATTGCGCACATATTCTCTTCATATAATAATACTTTAATTCATATAACAGATATAACTGGAACTGAAACAATCTCAAAATGCTCTGGAGGCATGATAACTAAAGTACATAGATTAGAATCAAGCCCAACAATAGCAATGTCTGCAGCAAAGGCTGCCGCAGAAGGGGCAATTGAAAGAGGAATAAACGCAGTACACATAAAAGTCCGAGCTCCTGGAGGGCACAATGGACCAATGTCTACAGGACCTGGTGCACAGGCTGCAATAAGAACTTTAGCAAGAACCGGCTTAAAAATAGGGAACATTGAAGAAGTAACACCTATCCCACATGATGGTTGTAGAAAAAAAGGTGGAAAAAGGGGAAGGCGACCATAAAGATGGAAATAAAAATATTAAAAGACGAAAATAGAAAATTAGTATTCGAAATCGCTGGAATAAACGATGTTCAGGCCAATACCTTAAGAAGGCTAATGGTTGCAGAGACTCCAATTATGGCTATAGAAGAAATAGAAATTGAAAAAAACGATTCTGCACTATATGATGAAATTCTATCTCACAGATTAGGTTTAATCCCACTAACTACCGATACAAAATCATACAATCTAAAAGAAATATGTACTTGTAAAGGAAAAGGTTGCGCAAAATGTCAGATCAAATTAACTTTAGAAACAAAAGGACCAAAAACAGTCCTTGCATCTGAATTAAAATCAAAAGATCCAAATATAAAACCTGCATATGATAAACTTCCACTTGTAATCCTAACCGAAGGACAAGAAATAAAACTAATTGCAACAGCAGAATTAGGAAAAGGTAAAAAGCATATGAAGTTTTCACCTGGAATAATCTTATACAAACACACACCAAAAATAAAATTAACAAAGGAAGATAAAATAATTAATAAATATAAAGAATTAATTCCCACAAAAGCATTCAAAGAGAATAAATTAGATGAGCAAGCAATCATAGAAAATACACTATATGAAGCAATTGAATCAATTTCGCCAGAATTAATAAAAATAGAGTACATAGAAGATTCATTCATTTTCACAATAGAATCATTTGGACAATTGGACCCAAAAGATATATTCAAGGCAGCATTAAAAGAATTCGATTATAAACTAGATGAATTGGTAAAAAATATAAAGGGTTCCAAGAAAACAATAAAAAATATTCTTAAAAAATGAAATCAAATATAAACAAATCAACATTAATCGAAGAATTAAAAATACATTCTAATAAAGAGAAATCTAACTTCTGGAAAAGGATAGCTAAAGAACTAGAAAGACCAACCAGAAACTCAAGGCATGTTAATCTAGAAAAATTAAACGCCCACACAAAAGAAAATGAATTAGCAATTGTTCCTGGAAAATTATTGGGAACCGGGAATCTAGATCACAAATTAACTGTAGCTTCATTTTCGGCAACAGAATCGGCAAAAGAAAAATTAAAATCCAACTTAATTTCAATTCATGATTTAATAAAAAAAGACCCAAAAGGGAAAAACATTAGAATAATTGGTTAAAATGGCAACAATAGATGTAACAGATTTAATATTGGGAAGATTTTCCACCGTAGTCGCAAAAAGGGCACTAATGGGAGAGAAGATAGACCTAGTTAATTGTGGAAAGGCCATAATAACTGGTGACAAAGTAACAGTCTATAAAAAATACAAAGAACAAGACAAGAGAGGAACCCCATTAAAAGGACCATATTTACCAAAGATGCCAGACAGGTTCGTTAGAAGAGCAATTAGGGGAATGCTCCCATACAAACAAGAAAAAGGAAAACTAGCATTCGAGAGAATAATGTGTTACCTAGGCGTTCCAGAAGAATTAAAGGCTGAAAAACTAGAAACCATTGAAATCGCAAATATCACAAAAAGTAAAACTTTTAAATACATCACGGTCGAAGAATTATGCAAGCTACTAAAAAGATGAAGGCAATACATAGAAGTGGAAAAAGAAAGACATCAATAGCAAAAGCTACACTTTCCCAAGGAAAGGGAGTTGTAAGGATAAACTCAATACTATTAGCCAATTATTCTCCAGAGATCGCAAGAATGAAAATCATGGAACCAATAATTCTTGCTGGAGATCCAACAAAAACATTCGATATAACTGTCACAGTTAAAGGCGGAGGCTGGTCCTCGCAAGCAGAAGCTTCAAGGTTAGCAATCGCAAGATGCCTAGTGGAGACAAATAAAACATTAAAGAAAAAGTATTTAGATTACGATAGACATTTAATTGTAGCAGATACAAGAAGAAAAGAGATGTGTAAACCAAATGACTCTAAGGCAAGAGCAAAAAGACAAAAATCTTACAGATAAAAATGATAATACCAATAAGATGTTTCAGCTGTGGAAAACCAGTGGGTCACCTCTGGGAAAAATACACTAAACGTGTAGAGGCTGGAGAAGACCCAAAAAAAGTCCTAGACGAATTAGGAATAGAAAGATATTGTTGTAGGGCATTATTCTTAGGACATATTGACTTATTGGAAAAAGTTGCTAAATTTAAGAAATTCTAACTATATTCTTCTCTTTAATAATCTTTAAAACTATAAATCATAAGAATTCTCTATGAGGTCCGATATATGGTTACAATGTAGGCTGGAAAGTATTTGGAATGTCTTAATGCCAGAAATAAAAAGGGCAAACGAAATAAAAATAAGATTCAAAGGCAATTGGAAAACTAAATTTGGCCATATAAAAAGATTAAAAGACGGATCAACGGAAATAGTCGTAAATAATCTTTTCAGACATGAACAGATCCCAGAATTTATAATAGACACTACTATTGCCCATGAACTAGTGCACTATATGCATGGCTTCCACTCTCCGCTTCCAAAACAATTCAAACATCCTCACCAAGGGGGCATAGTAGATAAAGAGCTAAAAAACCGAGGATTCTCATTCTTATTAAAATTAGAAAAAGATTGGATAAAAAATAAATGGTGGACTACTTACTATCTTTTGAAAGAGGAAATCTCATAAATTTTTTACATTCTAAACAATAATAAACAACCTTCCCATTTTTAGTCCTAATCCTAACATTCTTTCCAGGAACTAAATAAGAATAACAATGCTTACAAAATCTTCTCTTATAACCTCTCGGCATTCTAAGGTTGAATTTCATAGCTATCTTTCTAGCTAGCTTAACATATTTATTTGCCAATTCTTTATCCTTAGGAAAGACTTCCTCCGCCTCAGAAAACAATTTCTTGATTCTTTCCCTAGCTATTTCTTTATTATCCATACTAAAAACTAACTAGAATTAGATGGTTAAAAATGTTTTGAATATGAAAATGTATTTAAATAGTAAAAAAGATTCAAAAAACATGCGCGAGTAGTATAGTGGTTAGTATTTAGCCTTCCCAAAGTGTAAAAACTGGAAAGAGGCTGAGGCCCGGGTTCAAATCCCGGCTTGCGCATACTACCTTCTTGACCAATTTGATGGGACTACAAGTTTAATACAGATTGTTTATAAAAATTAAAAGAGGTATAAACAATATGAAAATAGATCCCCATAAAAACAAAGAACGATTTCAAAAGTGGAAGTCGAACTATGATTGCTCTCAGGACGAGCATATTGGCCCAAAAAATGGAGAAACTCTCTTAAGATATATAGGAGATATGGAGATGGGATTAAACGTATCTAAGGATTCTAAGAAAGGCCCAAGGAGTTTTGGGAGATTGGTCTCAATTAAGAATAAGTGTTATTTTGTTTTTAAAAAAACTAGAGAATTATTTGAATTAGAGGATATCACTAAGATTTCTGAGGAACAAATACATATCTTGTTCTCTAAGATGAGAAATGGAGAGATTTTACGTAAAGATGGAAACCTCTATTTGGCTGTTGGAGATTATGTTAAAACTTTCAAAGCATTTTGGCACTGGTATCAAAAAGTCTCTCGTAAACAAGGGATTATAATTGATGACATTACTTTAGATCTGGATACTAGTCAAAAAAAGCCAAAATGGGTTTATTTGAATGAAGAAGAAGTACATGAATTGTGCAATAATGTAAAATTTAAGTACAAAGTATTGATAATGTTTATTTTTGACTCTGGAATTAGAGCTCCTACTGAATTAGTTAATGTCAGAGTTTCTGATTTGAGTGAGGATTTTAGCAAATTAGACATTCGTCATGAAATTTCTAAAACCTTTGGTAGAAAGATTAATTTGTTAAAATGTAAGGATTTACTTAAGAAATATATTAAAATTAATGAATTGGGTAAAGATGACTATTTATTTGATATTTGTCCTGCGGTTGTTAATCGGTATTTGAAAAGGGCCTGTTTTAAACTCTTTGGTGATTCTGAAACCCAGGCCGGTAAGAAATATTCTGAAATTACTATGTATGATCTGAGGCATGTCTCTTGTTGTTATTGGGTTACTAAATATGCTAAAGAAAGAGCGATTATGTATAGATTTGGATGGACTAAGTCGGATAAAATCGGATATTATTCTGAGTTTATAGGAATGAGAGATACTATATCTGAAGAAGATTTGTTTGTTGGAGAGGATAAGACAGAAATTGAACGTAAATTGGACAAATCTGAGCAGGATAAAAATATGTTACAGGAAAGGGTTGATTCGATGGAAGGTCAGATGAGTAAGATTCTGGAGTTGGTTAATGGATTATATGGGAAAATTTAAGTAACTTGCCAAATGGGATCGAAAAATATATAAACTAGTAGAAACTATCAAAATTGAAAATGGGAAAAAGGGTGAGGGTGGCTGAGCTTTTTGCTGGTGTTGGCGGCTTTAGAATTGGTTTAGAAAATGCGTCTCCAAATTATGAGATAGTCTGGAGTAACCAATGGGAGCCTGGAAAAAAGAATCAGTTTGCTTCGGATATTTATAAAAAAAGATTCGGGGGCGAAGGCCATTCCAACACAGATATAGCACAGGTTCATACTTCTGATATCCCAAATTTTGATATGCTCTGCGGGGGGTTTCCTTGCCAAGATTATTCTGTAGCTAGGACATTGAGTCAATCAACTGGATTACGAGGAAAAAAAGGGGTTCTTTGGTGGGAGATTCATAGGATTTTAGATGGAAAAGAGAAAAAACCCGAGTTTCTATTTTTTGAAAATGTAGACCGATTATTGAAATCTCCGGCCAAACAAAGGGGCAGAGATTTTGCTATAATGCTTGCCTCTCTTTCAGATTTAGGATACATTGTGGAATGGAGAGTTATAAATGCCGCAGACTATGGAATGCCGCAGAGAAGGAGAAGGGTATTCTTTTTAGGATATCATAAAGATTCTCTGATTTATGAGAAAATTATGAAAGAAAATAATCCTATCTCTTGGATTTCAGATTCTGGAACATTATCTAAAGAATTTAGAATAGCCTCCGTAGATGAAAAGAAGGTTAATAAATTTTCAATGGAAGGTGATCTTCCAGATATATCCGATAATTTCAATAAAGAAGGGAAAGGCAGTCCATTTTCTAAGGCGGGAATAATGATTGATAGAAATGTGTGGACCTTTGAAGCACAACCAGATTATGCGGGGGATACGAGAGTGTTGCAAGACGTAGTTTTGCCAGAAAATGAGGTTTCAGAAGAATTTTTCTTAGATGCAGATTCAATGAAAAAATGGGAATACCATAAAGGGGCAAAAAGAGAGGTTAGAATAAATAAAAGTAATGGCATAGAATATAAATATGCAGAAGGTAGTATGGTTTTTCCAGATTCGCTTGATAAACCTTCAAGAACAATAGTAACGGGAGAAGGAGGGAAAGGCGCGTCAAGATTTAAACATGTTATAAAAACTAATGACGGAAGATTAAGAAGATTGACTCCCTTAGAACTAGAAAGATTAAATATGTTTCCAGATAATCATACAAAAGAAGGAAGTGACGTTCAAAGAGCGTTTTTAATGGGAAATGCCTTGGTTGTAGGAGTTATAGAAAAAATTGGGAAAGGTCTCGCTTCTCAGATTGATTCGGAGGAATTATAAACCTTTTTTCAGCTATTTCAATTAGTTTTTCTTTTCTTATTACTAGGTTTATTGGTTTTTCAGCAAGCCTGCCTGTGAAATAAAAATAAAAATTTCCTGAACCAATCTTTCCTGGATTATTTTCTTTTCTTATCCTTTCTTCTTCAGTCATAATTTTATCTCTCGAGAATCCTTCTTTTTCGAGTAAATCTATTATTTTTTGTTTATTAATTAAAAGACAATCTAATTTTTCTATGTCCTCTTTAGTGATGTCCCATTTCTTTGAAGCAAATGGCCATATTAAAATAAAATAATCATTTTCTTTTGTTTTATCAAATAACCACCCTAATGTCCATTCCCCGGCAGCTCTAATAAAACTTATCTCAAATGCGAAAGTGGGTAGATTCTCATTTATGTAATGGGTCTGTGCCTTTTCATCTACTATTATATTTTTAAGTTCACCCCATGTGAAAGAAACATCCTTTCCCTTTAGTTGATTTTCTTTATCTTCGAATCTTATAAAACCAGTAACCTGCCTGCCGTAAAACTTTTCATCCATAAATTTAGCTATTTCTTTTTCAACAATAGAGTCTCTTTGTCTAAATGTTGATGGCATCTTGTATCCTTTCTATTACCCCTCGATGGGTTTTTCCTTCCTTAACCTTATTGACTTTGAAGGTCTTGGGAGCTTTAAGTCCTATTAATACCATTGGAACTGTTAAAAGTGTATTCATTGGTTTTAGATATCTTATGCATTTTTCGTAGGATCCCACAGCCCCATCAAAAGCTCCTGCAGACTTCATCTCATCTGTCACTAGTATAATCACTCCGACTTTTGTCTCGATTGCTTTTCTAACGTGATTCATTTCACTGGCAAGAGTTGGTTTTGTTAAATTCCAGGCCAATGCCTCCCCATGATTAAAAGATACCTCTATCGATATTGATTCTTTGGCAAAATCTAATCTCCATACTCTTTCTCTTTTTTTAGAGTATTCTGGGTCTTGAAAAATTGGGGCCTCGGGTAACCAACCTTTTGAGCTTAATCTTTGTTTTATTATATTATTTATTGCAGCAGAAAGACTCATTTTGTTTTTTGATAGGGGGAACTGTTTAATTATATCTTCTTCAGTTATTTTCCTTAAAACCTCTTGAAGTTCTTCCCAAATATCTTTATATTGTGTCTCAATTAATTCCTTTCCGTTCCGGTGAGAGTGAGTAATATATTCAATCTTATTATGTTTCTTCTAACTCATCTTCAAGGCAAACTTTCACAAGCGATTCCATCCTCATCCCCGTCCAAATGATGTACGTCGTTTGACACACCACCACATTCTAAGAATACTGCTTGTGCTTCTCCTTGAGAACTAAAATCATCACAATTAAATAAATTAGCGTTGCATTGATCAGCGTCATCTGGAGGGGTTGTGATAGTTTCCTGGGCGCCCATATCCTCTTGGTATGCTATTGAATAACAATAACAAACTCCCTCCAATTCGTCATAATAAGCGTCATCATAGTCCCCACATATCCCCGTATAACATATATTTTCATTTTCTGATAATTCATAATAGGTTTCATTAGATCCCCCGTAAAATAGCCAAATAAATAATGAGGTTTCTATAACAAATAAAACAATAAAAATAATTGCAATTTTTTTCCAATTTGTTGGTTTTTTTATTTTCTGACTTTTATCTAATTTACTAATATAATATAAATAATATGCTAACAACCCAAATATACCAAAAACAAACCCAATTATGAATGCCCAGTTTCTACTTTTATTTATTTTACTTGCCCAACCAGAACATAGGTAAGCAAAAAGAAAAGAGAATACTAAGCCTACAATACTATAAAAAAATTCATTGAAAAAGAAACTAAGAACGATAACCAATACAATGATCGCGTATACCCAAGGAGAATACTTTTCTTTGTTGTCCTGAAAATCCATATTACTTACAATTAAAACTATTATTTAAAGATTGTTTTTTATATCAAATAGCTATCACCAACTCTTTCAGCTAAATATATATAAATTCCCCAATTTAATACAAAACATGTATCACAATGTGACTCTATGGTACTAAGACTAAATAAAGGAGCCTTTGGCTCATTAGGTTAAATAATATAAAAAATGGTTCGATTCTCTCCCTAAAGTGAGAGAGAATCTTACCCTTGTCTGTTAAGAACTAAACACTTTAGATTTTATCTCTAGTATTTCCTTCATCAAACCAAAAAGAAACTGTCGAACCTCTACAATTTCCGGATCTTTATTTAATCTGGACACACAAAGCGCAGAGAGAGTTACCCCCCGGGATTGTGCCTCCTTTTTTAGCTTTTCATGAAGTTCTGTTTCTATATTTAGGTGAATATGGGAATTTTTAACCATTTTCTTCACCTTTGTTTAATTTTTTGTTTAATTCTTTTAGCTTGGAGATAATCTCCTCTCCAATATCTTTCTTTTCCATTTTTGTTTGTATGGCTGTTGCAAACAAATTAAAATCCGAAGTACAAACATGTCGGATATTTCTCATATACAAAACATGTATTTAAATCGGTGTTTTTTGTTTTCTGTTTTTTGGGGGTGTTGGGGGGAATCATACTATTTAGACAAATTTATAAATTCTAAGAGATTACCTTTTTTTACATGAAAAAACTAATACTAATCTTAATTCTGGCTTTGATTAACCTATCGATTGTTTCTGCTTGTGGTGGAGATGTGCAATGTGAATGTTGGGCTTCTCTTAGTGAAAGCCAAACCATGTGGTATGATTTAGAATGCGAGGGAGGGATTGCACTTGAAGTTACTGCCGATAATGTGATTCTGGATTGTAACGGCCATACTATTTCTGGAAATGGGATAAACTTCCCTGAAGTGGTGGGGGGAATAAGGATTAATGAAGGAACCACAAATGTAACGATTAAAAATTGCAATATGCAAGGATTTGATAATGGATTTTTTATTAGTGGGAATCAAGGAAAAATAGAAGGAAATAATATCTCTGGATATGGATATGCGGGAATTAGAGTAAATGAGGGGGCACAATCTACATCGATCTTAGAAAATGTAATCTTAAATGGTTCTGATGGAATTAGAGATTTTTCTGGAGGTAGTAGTATAATTGGTAATAAAATTGTGGGTTGTGAATATGCTTATGCCCCAGAGGGAGCAAACCAAAATTTTGTTCAGTCAAATACTTTTGAAGGCAATCGTTATGGTATTTTTTTATTATCCGGAGGATCTTCGTATAATACTATCTCCCATAATATTTTTAATAATTCTGAAGTAGCCCTTGGTTTTGTTAGTGGGGACACACAAAATAATAGTATCTATCATAATGACTTTTATGGAAATATGATTAGTGTTTTAAATAATGGGGGGAATTCTTTTTATGATAATATTTTTTTAGGTAATGAAAATACCCAGAATCATGCCATTGATATTGGCAATCATGATTGGAATACTAGTTTTGCTGGAAATGGATGGGATGATTTTGAATCAAATCCGGGATACCCAGAATATTATCTAATTGAGGGAGATGGTGGTGCAAAAGATTGGAAGGCACAGCAATATGTTTCTACTGAATGTGGGGAGATAATCACAGAAGACAAAACTCTATTTAATAATTTGGTTGATTGCCAATATGATGGACTTATTATTGAGGGGAACAATATTGTGTTGGACTGTAATGGACACACAATTCAAGGAGCAGATAATGAACATGGCACCGGAGTTTTCTTCCAAGGATATAATAACATAACCGTAAAGAATTGTTACATAAAGGATTTTAATACGGGTATTGAAGCCAATACAGCAAATGAAAATTCGATATTCAATAATAATGTGAATAATTCTAATTGGTTTGGAATAAGAATTACTACAAATAGTAATGAAAATAAAGTTTTTGATAATATAGTTGAAGGTTCAGAAGGAATTGATAATGGGATTACATTGGACCATAATTCATACAATAACCAAGTGTATAGTAATGAACTTTTTCATAATGGTGAAGGAGTTTGGTTAACTGAGAATGCCAACACCAATTTAATTTTTAATAATAGTGTGCATGATAACCACCCCTATGGAGGCATATTAGTAAGAAATTCGTATAGTAATCTGATTTGGGACAATGTTTTTATTAATAATGAGAACTTTGGGAATATTACCCACGCTAGAGAAGATCAGGGTTCTATGGACAATCTTTGGAATAACTCAGAAATTGGAAATTTCTGGGATGATTTTGAAATTAATCCTGGATATCCTAACTATTACGAAATTCTGGGGGATGGAAATGGTGTAGATTGGAAACCTTGGGGGGTTATTAGTCCTCTGGTGGATCCAGATTACTCCTATATTACTTTAACAAACGGAAACTATGATGGTTTATCAACTTGTCCTGCAGGAGATGGGATTGAATATCAATATTTAAGGATTGTTTTGAGAGATTATAATAATCTTCCTTTAACCGGTATCTCTTCCAATAGCTTTGTATTTATAACTTCAGAAACAGAAGATACAGAATATTATGGAAACCTAAGCTTATCCTTTATTCCATATGACTCTGAAACAGATGCAAATGGAGAAATAAGATTTAAAATTAAGGGAGATACTTCCATACAGGGAAATGTTGCTATAGAAGTGCTTGTTGAAGATGTGCTAATTAATGATCAAGAATTGTTATTAACAAATACGTTTGATAAAAACTTTGATGGAGAAGTAAGCCTCACTGATTTAGCGATGTTTGCTTCGGATTATAATGGAATTAATTGGAGAAGTGATTATAATTGGGATGGAGAAGTTTCACTTCCAGATTTTGGGATGTTTGCTGCACATTACCACCATGCTCCCGGAAGGCTAAAGACTGGAGAGATCCCCAAAGATTTCTTGAAGAAATTTAGTTAATTTTTTCTTTTTAATTTATTGATTGCAAATATTTTGTAGAACTCAACAAACCTTTTGGCCTTTTCCCATAATACCACTTAGTTGTGGATTTTGGTAATTTAGAATGATATTCAAAATGTAGCATGGTATGTTGTTGTTTGTGTGCAAATATTCTCCCCACTTTAGCAATTACTTGTCCTGCCTTTATTTTTTGCCCAACCTTCAATCTTGGTTTTTGCACTTCACAATAAAGTGCATAATTGCCATCATTATGTTGAATTGCAACTGCATACGTATTTTCATACCGGTTGTATTTGTCCAATCCGGGATATGTAAAAAGAAATATATTCTTTACTATGCCTGCCTCAGTTGCTACGATTCTTGATCCATATTTAGCCAATATATCGCTTCCACAGTGAAATCTTCCAGCTTCTTTATTTCTTCCAAAGCCCCTTTTAGATTTAGATTTAGGAATATTTTTCTTTACAGATGGTATGGGCCAGAAAGTTTTTGTCATAATATTCATTTATATTTTCTATAATATAAAAAACTAGTGTATTTCAGATAATTATTCTAATTTTTGTTTTTTCCTCAACTTATAGAATTCTCCTTGTTTTTTAATTAGGCCCCGGTAATTATCGGATTCAATAATTCTTCCGTTTTTAACCACAACAATTCTATCAACATCTTTTAATGTTGAAAGTCTATGGGCTATAATTAAAACTGTCTTCTTTTCAAGATTTTTCTTAATTGCTCCCTGAATTAATCCTTCTGTTTTTGAATCTAGAGCACTAGTAGCTTCGTCTAAAATCAAAAAAGGAGAATCTTTGTATATTGCTCGAGCAATTCCAACCCTTTGTCTCTCACCACCACTTAAATGGTAACCTTTTTCTCCTAATATGGATCTAACTCCTTGGGGTAATTTCTTGATTATTGGGTTTAATTGAGATAGTTTAATAGCATTCTCAAATAATCTAAAATTTTTCTTTTTTGAAGAAATTGTTACGTTATTGATTAAAGATGTATTAAAAATTTCAGATTCTTGCAAAACTACACCAACAAGGTCAGTTAACGATCTATGTTTATATTTTTTAATGTCTTTACCATCTATCAAAATTTTACCTTTGTTTGGATGATACAAACCTAAAATTAATTTGGCCAAAGTACTTTTGCCGCTTCCTGATTCTCCAACAATCCCTATTTTCTCTCCTCTGTTTATCTTTAAATTAAAATTTCTTAGAACATTTTTATCTTTATATCTAAAAATAACATTTCTAAATTCGATTGTTTTCCAGTTTCCTGGGATGTTGTCTTTATCCTTATCAAAATCCATAATTTCAATTCCAAATATAGTCATAAATCTCCCTATAGAGGATTTAATATTGATAATTTTTGAACTTCTATTAGTTATATTATCTAACCCACTTTTAATTTTATTAAAATAAGATAAAAAAACAACTATTGAGCCGATAGTTATTATCCCCTTACTAACATTTAACCCAACTAAAACTATAAACAAACCATAACCTAAGGCTCCAAAACTTTTGGCAATTTTAAATTTCATATGGTTTGTATCACGCAGTTTTTGCCAAATTTTGTAAGCTCTTTTCTCATAATTGGAGGTTGAATCTTTAAAACTATCTTTCAATCCTAATGATTTAATAGTGAGAAGATTTGATGCAGATTCGTGTAATTTCCCACTAACTCTTTCTTTATATTTATTTAATCTATCCTGCCAATAATTGATCTTGTAGTTGAAATGTTTCTCAATTAAAAGATAAATAGAAATGTAAACTAACGCGAAAGCTAAATATTTAAGATCAAACGCTAAAAAAGCAATTATTCCTCCAAAGATGCCTATAAATATTGGAATTCCTGCGTCTGTAAAATAACTTATTCCGTTATGAATATCATCGGCGCCCTTATTTATCTTTTGGATTTTGCTACCCGTGTCCTCTTTATCATGCCATTTTAATTCCAAATCCATTAGTTTGGACATTGCTTCAATCCTTACGTCTTTCCGGATATCTGCTCCAAGTGTTGTTAATCCCCTTTTCCCAAAGAACCTAACCCAAACCTGAAACGCACCAAGAAAAGCAATTGAAAGGGCGTATATATAGAATAAGTTTAAATTTCCACCTTGGGGGTAGTCCACAAAGAAATCAACTATTTTACCTAAAAGAAAAGCTGTAATAAATGGTATAACAAATGAAAGACTCACAATCCCGGAATAAAAAACAAATTTAGATTTCCTTCTATCTAGAAACATCCAATAATCTTTAATAAATCGCGACCATGAATACTGAATTGCTGGCTTGACCATAAAGTTGTTCTCCTACACTCTAAAACGCATTTTTCTTTTATAAATATACCTCCCTCTGCCCGTAATTTATCAATTCTATTGTAATGCACAAAGATTTAAATAACATTAAACCTACTTAGGAATAAAAGGGCATCAAATTTATTCTAACTGTTCGGCGGGAGCACATTTCAGATAATTATTTAAATCCAAAATTTAGAAAATTAATAAATGGCTGGAAAGGAATTTTGGAGAGATTGGAAAAGAATAACAAAGAGAGAAGAGAGGGCAATTAGAACTGTTAAGTTAACTAAAAAATCAATTCTCAAAGAAATACCTAAAGAAATTATAGTCTCTCTTTATTTGAAAGGAAGCTTCATAAGAAGAGAAATGAATAGAAAAAGTGATGTTGATTTCGTTATGATTGTTAAAAATAATGGTGATTTGAAAAAAGTTAAAAAATTTAGCGAAAAATATGAAGATATGTTTGAAACTAAGATAAATGTCTCACCCCATTCCTTGTGGGAACTGAAAAATAACAAACTTTGGAAAAAATCAAAAAAGCCAAGGGCAAGGCCAGATCTGCTTGTTAAAAAAGTTAAAGAGTATAAGTTATTGTATGGGAAAAAGATTAATCCAGAAGATTATCCCAAAAGAGATAATATAAATGATTTGAAAATTCGGATTGAAACTTTTAGAAAAGTATTTATCCCATATTACGAACAAAAGAAGTTTGGATTTCAAGAAATCATAAAACAAGTATTTTGGCTGGTGGAATTAGAAGAAAAGGTAAGTGGAAATAATCCTCCGGAAACGTGGAAAAAATTAGCCAGATCAATTAAAGATAAAAAACACATTATTCATGATACTTTACGATTTAGATTAAAACCTACTAAAGATAAGGTTGAAAGAAAGGCGTTTATTGGAAAATTGAATAGATACTTATTGAAATTAGAGAAAATTATTTAAAGTACAAAATCTGTATATGATTAAATAAACAATCTGAGTCTTTATGATGGGTCAAGTTGATTGTGAGTTCGGCTCGCGCATTTATTATCTTGTTTGGGTTATTTGGTCTAATCTTCTTCATAAATCTTTCAGATCCCTCTCCATAAAGATCAATATACCAAAATGGTTTATCTTTATACTCATAAAATCCAGGATTCATGCCAAGAATTCTAAGTATATCTCTAACTTGATAAGCAAGTAATCTAGAAGCAGTACCAAAAGCAACTTTTTTCTTTGGGGTATAGATGCCTCCATCAGTATCGAATAGCCCCCTAAGAAAACCTATCAAGAATTCCTTTTCAAGATCTTCTAAGTTCTTTAACCTTACGGTATATGTTTTCTTACCTTCCCAATCAAGATATTTTCTTATTAAATCATAAATCTCCCTAGAATTGTAAATACTCACTTCAACACTATTATCTGCAGCCATGTAAGTTCTCGGAACCTTACCAAAAAAACCACTCAAAAAAGATTTCAAATACTTACGGTAACCAACTTCATAGGCGCCTGTATAAATCCTGATTCTATGATGAAATGCCTTCCTGCCAAAAGTATAATTTCCATCTCCCGCAAAAATACCAATAAACTCACCTATCTTCTCAAGATTAGGTTCCTCAATATTAATCTTTTTATATTTTAGCCCATGTATCTTTTTATAATGATAATATAACGTAGATTTATTAATCCCAGTCAACTCAATTATTTTATTCAAAGAAACTCCTTTTCTAATGAGCTCAATTGTCTCCTTTCCCACAACCATGCCTCTTTAAAGTAACAAGAATTTATATATCCGATGCCCGGGCGTGACAAGCAAAAAGTTAATAAAAAGGTGGGCAACTTTCCTGAGTTCCCACGCAACAACGTAGTACAATCAGGAACGTAAGCTTGCTTGACTTCCGTGTTCGAAATGAGAACGGGTATGACCAAGCCACTATGATCGCCCTAGAACTAAGAAAAATTATCTATTTATAAATCTTATGATTATCTAGGATATTTAACTTTTAACCCAATCTTGCCCATTAGAGAAATCTGCATTCCATGTTCTTCCAATTTTCCAAAAAGATTAAGTAATTCTTTTTCAACAACATCTTCAATGCCCTCCTCATCTTCAGGGTATATCCTTGCCCCATGCCGATTTCTCCAGAAATGTCTTACCTCTCCCCTTCTAAATGAGAATTCTAAATCATATAAATCTGGCTCGCCGGTGTCTCTTCTGGCCCCACTTACCAGGCGATGATCCCCAGAAACAAGAATTCCCTCTTCCGAATCTCTTTTTTCAACATACTGAACAACACCCATAATAAAATGGTCTGGAGTTGGATATTCAAACTTTCCTCCTACAGCCTTCAATCCTTCTAAAGAAACAGCCCCTAGGTTCTCGCCAGCCGATATGGCCGCCCTATCTGCCTGGTAACTCCCAAATCTAAGAAAAGCATCTCCTCCAAATTGTTCCCTAACGTCTCCAGGGCAAAGGCCTTGCTGTACAAAATATCGGATTGCATCATCAAACCTACCATCTCGTACGTACCCTTGTGCATCCTCAAAACTAATGTCTTTTTTTGCCATCTTGCAATAAAAAGGGGAACAAAAAATAACTTATAAGGCTTTCCAGATTATACCATCTTCAAATCTTTTGATACCTTATCTACCTTACTAACCAAATCCGGGCCAATCGCTAAGCAGGTCAATGTTCCTGCCTTTATTTCTGTCCTGCCCGCATCCTTTATCATAGCATTAACTAATCCTATCTCACTAGCCATTTTCTTATATTTCAATAATTCTGCCTTATTTGCAACTTTTAAAACCACTTTCTTCATCCCCATATCTCTCCAATGCCGGACCTTATCTTTATCTGATTTTAAAGTTGCTTCTACGCTGGCATGGCTAACCTGGGAACTCATTTTCCCCCTTGAGAGCTTCAAATCTCCCCTAACTAAAATCACTTGTTTATATTCACTCATTTTTTGCCTTCTGATTTAAATTTATGTTTCACTTGGCTCTCAACCTTCCTTAATACCTTGTGCAATGCCTTATGTAGATCCCAATCATCTCCCTTAACATTAATCAAGCTCTCAGGAGTTTTAACCTTTGCATGAAAAGAATATTTGCATCTCTCCCCAGCCTTATCATGCTTCTTCGCATGTATACTCAATAACCCAGGAAGATCTCGCTTTATCTTCTCATAATAACGCATAGAGAACTCTTCTATCTCCATCTGTTCATCATCTTTAAAGTCCCTTAGGCCCAAAATTTGTATATTTTCATCCATCTTAATATAGTTAAAGAATAAAAACTATTTATTTCTTTCTCTTTTTATCAAAGAAATAAAATCCGGCCAATAAAAGAGCCACAATCACAATCGATAAACTGCTCATAAATGGGACATTCTCACTAGCCAAAAAGCACTCTTGGAATTCTTCATAAGTAGCCCCACCAGGAGACAAATAAATTACCTGCATCTCTCCAACTCCATCAGAACAATCATTAGGACTTGCTGCCGGACAAGCACAATCTCCAAAAATAGTTTGTGCTACATCTGAGCTCCCTGGCGGAGTCCCCGGCCCCCCTGTATCAAAACAGGATTGACAATCGCTCTCACACCTAAAAGTTCCGCTACATGTTCCACTTTCGCTTCCAGGAGGATCACAAACTTCATCATAACCATCACTATCATCATTATCTATGCTTCCATCACCACACTCCCAATCACAATTAGAGTCACATCCCCCATCCCCATCAATATTTCCTCCGGGACCTTCATCACACTCTTCAGTTCCTTCTGTCACTCCATCACCACAAACAACCGGACCCCCTGAAGCACAAGTACAATCAGGTTGACAAACATCTGATCCTGAGCAGCCATCCCCTAAGACCAGTATAGTGTTAACAACTGTAGAAGATATATTATATGCGGTCCCATTCCAAGTATAAACAGTTGTAGTATTGGTAGTATATAGGCCATCACAATCTTCTACACCATCGCGAACAAAATTTCCACACCCCGAAACATCCGTCACCCCAGCAGGAACACAATAGTCTCCTGCCATATCCATACCATCTCCAGGAACATTATCTACAATATTTCTAATAATCTCATCATCAAACTCATCACAACATAAGGCTCCAGTAATATCCGTAACCGTGGATTCTCCTCCATCATCCCCACACGCTTCAGTCTCAAAGCTAGCCCTATCATCAGGGTAAGGCCATGTTGTTCCATCCATCGACCCATTAATAAATGTTATCGAACTCAAATCAACTTCATTTGAATATTCTCCATAGATCCCAATACTTGCTCCTTCAGCCCATACAACATCGTCAGTCATATCGGTTGGCAAACAATCAGAATAAAATTGTGTAACATAGGCCTCTCCATCATCTAAATCTCTAGTCCCACTGCCTGCACGACAAGAACTCCATTCGCAAATTCCTCCTCCTTCTCCACCATCACAAATATTATTCCCTGCTGCACCCGGATCTCCACAAACCTCATTACACTCTGGAGCCCCGGGCGGGAATGATGCTAAACAATCTTCTGTAGACATCGTAGATCCTAATCCTCTAACCGTGCCCCCCATTGCACTACCCAAATTCACGTTTCTTAAATCAAAAGGTTGTGAGGATGCCCCATCACAGACTCGTGTATACGCTGTGGTAGCATCTGAACAGCCTGCAGCAGACTGTGTTATGCTTGGACAATTATTCTTATCCCAACCACTAACAACATCCCCATCACTTCCAGGACCATAATCACAAGATCTTCCAAGGGTAAGATCCCCCCCAGAGGGTCCAGCACAATATTGTAAACAAAATCCCCCTTCCCACTGCCAAGAGCTACCCATATCCTCTAAAGCAGGCAACTGAGATGCCCCCCACTCAGCAGGACCATATACTTTCTTAGTATCAATTGTATCATATTCATTAGCACAATGTTGATAGGGGTGTGTTTCCAAAAGACCTTTTATCTGAGCATACGGGGGAGAAGCAGGATGCCCATTACTACCATCCTGGCAAAAACTTCGTTTAACAATATAACTTCCTGCTACAAAATTACAAGTTGCATCAGGTATCCAAGAAGGATCAAAACAAACAGATTCTAAATATGAATAAGAAAATGGACTTGCCACATTCCCTCCATTATAAGTAACATATGGATCTCCTTGAAAAAATCGATTTATACATTCTGCGGGGCCACTTGGTCCAGGATCAACCCAATCACAAAGATGTAACACATCTCCAGTACCATCTGCTTGTCCACTCTGACCCCCACGATCTTCTCTAAAACAATTAGCCCTATGCGGGAAGTTCTCATTTTCGCAAGTAACCTGGCTTAAACCATTACATTGTATGTTACAATCTGGATAACTAACTGGATCTCCAAACCCTGCACTCATGTATCCATCACAAGGCATGGCCGCAAAAGAACTAAAACTACTTAATATAAAACTAAAAACCAAGACTAATATCAACCTCTTCATACTGAAAAAATAAAAAATATACTATTTAAAACTTTCTAATCCCAACAACATAAACCTCTTTACTTCTTTTCCTGGAAGCCTCCGGTTTTATTATCTTAACAACCTTAAAATTATCTTTAACTCTTTCAGTAAACTCACTAAAAAGTTCACTATTAAAAATCTTACAAACAAAATTCCCTCCCTTTTTCAAAACTTTATTTGCAATCTCCAGAGCCCGCATGCTAATATCAAAACTAGATTCATTATCTGCCTTCTTAATCCCTACAGTTTTTGGAGCAAGATCACTAATAACAACATCATACTCTCCTAATTTTTCAAATAATTCTTCATCAAAAACATCGGCTTCAATAAAATTAACCCCCTCAATTTTAACCTCCTTCAAGTCGATGGAATCAACCTCTGCCTTCAAATTTAAACAATACTGACTCCAGCTTCCCGGCCAGGCCCCCAAATCCAAAACTTTATCTCCTGTATGAATTAAGCCAAATTTATTATTTATATTTTTAAGTTTGTATACACTTCTTGCCTTATATCCTTCTGCTTTTGCCCTGGTAGTAAATTTATCTTTCATTTTGTATGTAATTCCACAATATCTCCTGACTTTAAAATATGTTTCATCCCACATTTCATGCCCCTGTGTTTAGCAGACTTCCCCCAAACTCGAGCAAAATTAAACTTTTTAATGAAATCTTTATGAACCTGTGCAGCCAAATCCCTAACACAATCTCCTTTCTTCAATGCAATTGGAGGATAATCTTTCTCTTTCCCAGGAGTCTTAGTAAATACATATATCAATCCAAGGGTGCTCCAAATTTTATTCTTTGTATGAAACGGATCTTCCTTCCTCCTAACAACAACCCTCTTTCCCTTAATCCCTGCTAATTCCAATTCATGATTAATAAATTTCTCCTCTTTTTTATCTTCAGCTAGAATAACAATTAAATCTGCACCCCGTATTATCCCCAAAAACATTGGTCCCTTTTCTTTATCCATAAAATTTTCAACAATTGCAGGAATCTCAATTATTTGAATCGGGACTTCATTAACTAACATAGTTCCAATCTCGGGTAATTTTGTACTAAATTCATAATCTGCAACCAATGGACTAGCATTAGTAATTTTACTCAGTAAATAGGATTTCCCAGAATTTGTTTTTCCAATCAAAACAACCTGAGCAGAACCATCTCTCTTTATACTTAATCCTCCACCTTTTCCTTTTCTTGCTAATTTTTCTTTCTCTAATAACGCCTTGTACTTAGAAAGTCTCTGTTTAATCTCCCTCTCTAAATTCTCAGTACCCTTATGCTTATTCAGTGTGGAAAGCATCTTTTGTAAACCTTTAATCTTATCAGGCAATCCTTCCGCCTGCAGATATTCCTTTTCTGCTTTCTGAAAATCTGGAGATACATTAGTCGGCATACCGATAAGAAAGAAATGCAACATAAAAAACTTTCCATATAATATATTACTTACTCTTCAGTTACAACAATAGAAAGATTTATAAAAGAATATAAAAATCTAAGATAAAATGAAAAAAGGAATACTAGCCACCGCAATATTAACCTCACTTATTAGTATATTTACGCCAAATACTAGTTTACCTGTTTCAAATACTAGTTTACCAATTTCAGATAAATCTGAAATACGGGTAGGAGATTTTCAATGGAGAAATTTAGAAGAAGGTTTATCTTTTGCAAGAATACCTGCAATGGCAGGAAGAGATACTGTAGAAATTGCATCCGTTGTAAAGATAGATCCAAAATTATATACATTTAAACCCTCTTTTGATTATAATTCCAAATCAATTAATGAATGGCAAGAACAATTAAATTCGCCAGTATTAATCAATGCTAGTTACTGGGAACCGGATTACACTCCAACAAACCATTTAGTAATGGAGGGACAATTATTCATCGGTCAATTTCCAAGAGCACAAGAAAGTATATACAAGAAATTTGAAGATAAACCAAAAGGAACTTTCATTGCAGGAAATTTAGATGATTTTTTAGGAGATGTAGATATACTTGGGACAAATGAAACGCCAGATTTCTCAAATCCAAGATATGAAACAATGGTAGAATCATGGCCCATGCTAATCCAAGACGGAAAAATTATAACCGAACAAGACACATGGATCGCAAACAGAACTATTATTGGAATCACTGAAGATAAGCAAGTAATATTTGCCCTAACTGAAATCGGGGACAATCTTTCATTATATGAAACTACAAATTTCTTAGATAGGGCATGTAACTTAACGGACGCATTAAATATGGATGGAGGCATAGCCTCAGAAATGGCAATATCAACCACAAACTTAAATTATACTATTACAGGGACTTATGAAGCAGGTCATGCAATTGGAAAAATCAGAACAAAAAAAGGAACTCAAATACCAATACCTTCTGTTATAGGAATTTACCCAATTACTAATTAGAATTTTTTATTCCTCTAATGGAAACAAGCGATCCATCATACTCGAATCATAAACATTTTGAACTCTCTGACCAAACGAAACCCCTTCTATATGCTGTCCGTCCAAAATATAAGGATAATTAGACCCCCCCACACCAGGAGTTCTAGTCGAATCAGGAAAAGAATTCCGAATACCTATATTGTATGCAGTACCAAGAATCGCAGGATTCCCACTTATATCATGCCCTTGTTGTTCATACAATACCTGTATAACAGACAGAATACGAAGCGCCACATCAAGATCATTTATATTTGACCTATCTGTCCTATCCCACCTAGTTCTTTTTCCCCTAGACCTTCTCCGATTAGAATCCGAATCATCTAAAAAACTATTTGCCGCCTGGGCACTAGCCAAACCAACTAACCCATCGCCAATAAATAAAGTACGAGTGCTATCCGGGAACATTGCATTGTCTGTAGAAGTAACAGAAATACTATCTCCTCTCGCAAGTGCACTAGAATGAGAACTAGCATCACAAGTAATATGATACCATCCTGTTGAGCGTCCTGTTTTTTTATAAAACCATTCAAATAATTCATTTTCAAGCAGTTTTTCCTTAATTTTCCTAAAATTATCTAGTTGATACTGTGATCTTTCAACATAAACAATAGATGCAATTACTCTTGGATCCACTCCAAATTCTGAAGATAATTCATTTATGGCAGGCAGATATTTTTCAATATCCCCTAAAACCCCCTCCTGTACCCTACCAAAATTTCCTTCATTATCATCTCCAGATGTCATGCCACTGGGATCAATCCGATTCATAGGATTATTAAGAACATAAGCATAAGGCAACTCGCCCGCAATAGGATCCACAGAAACAAATCTACCTAAATTATCATCATAATATCTTGCTCCAAAGTAATACAAAGAACTTTCATCCTCTTCCTTCCCAGTGAACGGATTATCAACTCCAGAGTTTTCTATTTTTTGTCCGAATGGAAGAGATTTGAACTCACTCTCCCTGTTTCCACCAGAATCCGTAGTTAATCTATTACTCAACCTATCTTGATGATAATATTTAATCTCAGAATCTTCAATAGACGCAATAATATTGCTACCTGCATAAATGAATTTTTTAATACCAAGATTTTCTGGAAAATGATCTAAAGTTTCATCAGATCCCTCTACCCCTGGTATGTCAACAACCTTCGCATAAGAAAAAGGCATACAAACAACTAAGAATATCAAAAATATCACTTCTTTCTTCATAATGAATTACTCTTCAACCCATATTTAATATTTTCCATAACACTTTTAAATAAAAATAATAACACAAAAACTATATGCAGGAGTGCCGGAGTGGTCAAACGGGATGGATTCAAGCTCCATTAGCTTAGTGCTTACGCAGGTTCGAGTCCTGTCTCCTGCATCACTTCTTCAAATTCACATCCAATTGAGGGAATGGAATCTCAATCTCAGCCTTATTCAAAGCATTATATATTCTTGTATTCGCTTCATCAATAGCACTAAACCTATCCCCATAATCATCCACATAAAAATAAGCCTTAAAATCTAAAGAAGAATCACCCATTTTCCTAAAACTAATACTTGGTTCAGGATCATCCAAAATAACATTCTCAATTTTTCTAAGTTCAGCCAAAATAATCTTTTTAACCTTATTTATATCAGAACCATAAGCAACTCCAAACGGAATTACTACCCTTGATTTAGGTTCCGGCAAAGCAACATTCTGAATAATTCCATCTGCCAACTTATTATTTGGAACTATAATCAATTCATTATCAAAGGTGATAATTTTAGTACTTCTTAAACCAATCTTAACAATTTTCCCTTTTGTATCATTATCTAAATAAATCAAATCTCCAACTCCAACAGTTTTATCCATTATAACACTCGCCCCAGAAAAAATATTACTTAATACTGGCTGTAATGCCAAGGCCACCGCAATACCTGCAACTCCCAACGCCCCAATCAATGGCAATATCTCGACCCCCCATATACCTAAAATATATAGGATAACTAAAACAAAGAAAGTAATTTTCAAAACACTATGAAGCAGATGTACTAAAGTATCATCTAAAGTAGATTTCGTCTTAGATGCGGCCTTCCTTATCCCATGCATAATAACCACATCAATCAAAACATAAGCTAGCACACTAACAAAAACCACAATAAAAGAATCAACAAAATGGTACAGGGTACCCAAGGTACCTTCTGCAAATTCAATTCCCTTAAACGTCAATCTTAATGAAATAAAAAATAAGATTGCGCTAATCGGGAAAGAAGATCTCTTCATTATCATATCATCTAAATTTGTTTTGGTTTTTATAGTAAATTTCAGAATAATTTTTTCAATTATAAAAAATAGTACTCTCAAACCTAGAAAAACTATAAAAAAGAATACAAATGCCCCGACATATTGATTCCCAATATTAAAAACCATTGACCAAGTAAATAAGAAAGGTTTTAAAAGATTTTCTCTCATCCAAAAATATGAAATTCAAGAGAATACTCCAAAGAAATGAGAAACAATACTATTGGTCAGAGGGGGATTTCCACTCTAATCAAGGCATCCTAAAGGAAGAAGACATAAAGTCAAAATCCAGGTTAGAATCTAGTTCAGGAAAAGAATTCTCTGCATACGATGCAAAGTTCGTTGATAATCTCAAAAAAATAAAGCGCGCGCCCCAAATAATGTCTTTCAAAGATATTGGAAGAATAATAATAGAAACAGGAATAAACAAAAATTCAACAGTCTTAGATTGTGGAACCGGCTCTGGAATGTTAACTGCATCCCTAGCGAATATAGTAAAAAAAGTAATAACCTACGAAAAAAGAGAGGGATTCCTAAAAATAGCAAAGAAAAACTTTGAAAATTTAGGTTTAAAAAATATTCAAATAAAAAACAATGATATCTATGAAGGAATCGATGAAAAAGATTTAGATTTAATAACTTTAGATTTAGAAAAACCTCA
>Ga0233431_1000671_pt1 | contig 71397 bp, 61 predicted proteins | sample SI_118_April2016_FD_179867 | JGI IMG/M metagenome (GOLD analysis project Ga0233431, IMG submission 179867) | Seawater microbial communities from Saanich Inlet, British Columbia, Canada - SI_118_April2016_200_MG | ecosystem: Environmental > Aquatic > Marine > Inlet | place: Canada: British... | reverse complement strand
CGTACGGATTGAAGTGGCAGGGGATGGAAACCAGGATAGGGACGGGCTATTGAGGCACTCCCAGAGGAAACGGGGAGCAACAGATAGGCCCGGCCTACGTCCCAGGCGCCATTCTTTGACCCTACCGGCTACGGGGCATTCGCTTCTTGGCCCTTCGGGCAACGGCTATACGCCGTTCGGAAATGGGCAGGCCGGTTATGCAAAACTGGGGGAAAGGCGAAAACTCCCCAACCTTACCCCGACAGCCGCGCACAAAAAATACCCTTCACCCAACCTGCGGCGACCATCCTGATTTCAGATCTCTTCAGTTTCAGGTCGCCGATAACGCTTGACGTTATTAACGGAAACCGTTATTATTGACACATGATTAAATCGTTCAGAGACAAGGAAACCGAGAAGATCTTCCGTGGTCAATTTTCCCGCAAATTGCCGCAAGATATTCAACGAGTCGCGGCACGCAAACTTGAGCAACTTAACGCCGCTACGCTCCTTGAGACTCTACGTGTCCCGCCAGGCAACCGGTTCGAAGCATTGAGCCATAATCGACAAGGGCAGCATAGCATCCGTGTGAACGATCAATGGCGTGTGTGCTTTGTGTGGCGTGATGCCAATGCCTTTGATGTCGAGATAGTTGATTATCACTGAGGTGAGATAATGACCAAACGTGACTTTCCCCCCATCCATCCAGGTGAAATCCTGTTCGAGGATTTCCTCAAGCCCATGCAGATGAGTCAATATCATCTGGCTCAGTCAATCGGCGTACCGCCGCGTCGTATCAATGAAATTGTTCACGGCAAGCGAGGCATCACGGCAGATACGGCTTTGCGACTAGGGCGTTTTTTTGGGATGGAAGCACAATTCTGGATGAATCTCCAGACACGGTATGCCCTTGAAACGACCCGCGAAGCATTAGCCAACAGACTGGATCAAGAAGTTCGGATGCACCCGGTTTAATGTAAGGCAAAAAAAGTGTAGGATCATGGCTATGATGTGCGTTGTAAGCTGGCCCCGTTAAGGGATTCGCCGTGATTGGAATTGTGCCAGCTTCGCATAACAAACAGGCCGTTCCTGGCTTCAGTCGCTGCGCTCCCTTCGTCCCAACCTGTCCTCCCAAAACCAGCTCCCCCAACCCCCTACGGCCAGGTTCAGGAACGGCCAGGACGTTGTGAGAAACTCTAAAATTTCTCACCGTTTGTTGGGTATTACCGCTTGTAACTGTTAATCAGATCCCACAGCTTAGTATAGTGATTTTCATTGTTTAATCACTCGCCAAAGAGGGATCAGAATCTATGGAAGAACGTGACAAATCCAGTGACCAGCCCAAAGCGCCCAATTGGGCTGGCCGCGTGCATAAGTGGAAACTCGCGCGCCTCTATGAAAGTCATGCCAAAGGTATTGTCGATGAAGACTTGATCAATGATGTTGCCTACACCTTGCTCCTCCGTTGTGAGAGCATGCTTATGGTAGAGGAGGCACATCGTGGCCGAGCTACATGTCCTGTTTGTTCAGGAACCGTTGAGCGTAATATGGATAAACAACCCCAATTGGTCTGCAACTGCGGGTGGAGAGGATACTGGCACGACTACTGGATGACCTATAAAGGCAAGCACCTAACAGCAGGCGGCCTTGAATCATTTTGCAAGGAGTTTATTCAACGCTTTCCATCTGCTAAAAATCCTTCCGAGAAAATGCTATTAATCGACTGGCTTGTTCATCGGTTCCATTGGGAAGGAGTTGGAGAATCACCCGGTCGTCCTGGTGCAGTATGCCTGATAGGCAGCAAATCCGCAGAAGAAGCAAATGAGTTTCTCTACGCGCTAACTATGGGTGATAAGACTCACTCGCATATCAGACAAGAACATAGCGCATGGCGTACTATTCGAGATCAGCAAAGATCAAAAGGAAGAGCCAGACAAGAAGCGCATGCCCAAGGTGTCGCAGCAAAACGCCAGAGACAAGCGGAGAAGAAAAGGCGGCGTGCCGAAAAAATAAAATCGGCCCATGAGAAAGATAATTGAACGTACTATAGTTCAAAGATGGAACTTCTCATAACACCGGCTTATACTGTTTTGTCAACAAAAAACGTTGACAAAATTGCAATCAAGATCTACCAGTAGATTAATATGGTTACGCGATTTCCGAAGACCAGAAACTTTGTTGACAGACCAATACGCTGCGGCGCATTCGCACCTTGGCCCTACAGGCACATGGACCTTTGGCACGTGGCTTGCCTTCGGCAACCCCCGCGCCAACCCTTTGGGACTGGCCCACGTCGTAAAGCCAAGAGATGTTACAATATTTCTAATCTTCTGTAATGCTGGTACGATTCCTTATTCTAACGAAAGACGGCGTTCCCGTTTGTAAAAGGATTATCAAAATAGAATGTCTGGATCGACGAATTGAGACTTGATCTGGCACTGTCTGGCGGGTCGAGTTGTGGCAAGTACATCTCATTCAGTCGGCGTATGCCTCCAACTCGTGAATGAGCGAATAATCCTCCCCTTCACGAAGAGCAGTAATCAGGACGCGAAGGGCGTCGGTTTTCATGGGTGCTTCCAGCAGAATCTCCAGATTATCCCCCATTGTATCTTCCGTCGATCCTACCGTACGCCAGCCTTCTTGTAGATCGGGAACCTGCACCTCTACGGCGGAGATGGTGCCGCTGTAGACGACAACGCGGCCGATGGATGCCGGCTGGGGGAAGCGGACGGTCAGCCAGTCCGGCGTTTTTTTTGGGGTGCCGTCCCGCCAGCGCATTCCGTCGGTGACTCCATCGAGGACCCGGTTCGGGGTGGAGCCGTAAGTCGATTTCGAGGAGAACTCCACCCAGGTGCCGTTCCCTTCAAAGGCCAGGTTGCCCGGTTTTTGACGGGCTGCATCGGCACTGGCAATCTCTCGTATCACTTCCTCGATAACAGGGCGATCCTCCAAACCCGAATCCGTAGTGTAAACGTGAGTAGCGTAGGTGTCGAAGTGATCGCTCAGGACCCCTCCGATGACGGGGACCTGACGATTCTCGGAGACTACCTGTAGTCGTTTCTCATCGAGTCCGGGAAGTGTGAGTTTTACTTCCTGGGCAACCTTCGCCGTGTTGACCGCGAAAAGAAACAGGTGATCGTCAACTCGGCGGGTGGAGATATGAAGGTGTTCGGGATGTTCGGCTTCAACCTGAATATCCAGCTCCTTCGGTGGAGCCAGAATAGCGTCTTTCAAATCGGCCACCTCGTGAGAGAGCCAGGGCATGCCGATTCCCAGGTCCGGGTAGTTGGCAGTCTGGGCGTAGGTGTACCAGAGGAAACCTTTCGCACCGGAGATGACAGCTTGATAGATCTGGTTGCGCAATTCGGTGAAGTTGGGGGCGCGTTGGTTCTTCTTGCCGTAGTCTCCGTAGTTGAATCCCCCAGGAAGCAGGGGTCAGCATTTCCGAACCCGGGTAGGGATAGATGGTCACCGCCGTGCCTGCGGCTACGGCCCGATCGAGAAATGCGCGCACTCCTTCCAGCGGCTGCCACTGGGCGCTGTACCATTGCATCAGATTGTAGGCATGGGTGGAGTCTGCCATCTCTTCGGGGGGAATGCTGAACCAGCCGAAGGGCAACACCGATTTCCCGTTGTGGCGCAGCACGCCTTCAGCGTCGATGCGCCATTCGTGGGGGACTTGGGGTAGTTTGTGGATCGTCTCAATGATCTGGTGAACAGTCTCTCCCGAGGTTTCATCCAGGCTGATTTTCAGGCGATATTTCCCGGTTTCCAGGTCGGGGATCGGTAGATGAACGAGTTCCTGGGGAACTCCGGGAGAAGTGCTGTGGGCAAGTGGGCGGTCATCGGTGTCGAGGAGTTCAGCTCGGAAATTCAGGGAGGACCGTTCCTCCTCGGGAAGGTCGCTGTTTACGGCGAAGACGAGTTTCCCAAGAGATTCGGTGGCGTAGATGTTATTGCGATAGGAGGGTTGAGTCAGGGATGCAACTCCACACTCCATTTTTCGGCGTCGATATGGGCGGCGGCCCTGGCGCTGCTGTTCCATTCCGCGGTGTAAACATGTCCTCCCTGACGACGTTGGGCGTCGTAGAGGGTGCCCAACGCGTTGACGATGAAGTGGTAGTACTCGATTCGCTCTCCCGTCGGATCGATCATCACTTCGACGCAGTCGTCGCGGAAGACTTTGCCATCCCTTCCGGTGACTTCCGTGCGCATGGCTGCGGTGTTCGGTTCATCCGCCTGGACGCCGATATACAGGTGGGAGGCATCGAAGCGGATTTTGAAACGCGTCTGCATTGACGCCGGCTGGTGGGGTATGTCGAGCAGGCTGAAACCGGAATACCACTCTCCCTGCTGCCAGGAGAGTTCATCCAGCCGGCCATCGATGGAAATGGAACCGTCAACTGCCAGGGCCCGCACGGGTGGAGGGGTGTCCTGAGCAGGAGAAAGAACGGCGAGGAGAAGAAGATAAATCGGGACGAAATGGAGTCGGATCGATTTGGACATGAGCAGGCACCTTTGAATGGGAATGGACTGAATACTAGCGAACGGACCGGCGGCTGGCAAATCGAGGTAGATGGAAGAGGCTTTTCTCCGTATGTTTTTTCCGACCGGAACGGGAAGACATCCAGCAGAAAGGTCTGACGATGACGGGAAGAGAGAAGATCGAGGCCGCATTTTCCCCAGAGGGTACCGATGAGATTCCCGCCGTGATCTGCTACGAGGGAATTTTCGTTCGCGATCACTGGGAACAGTTGACGGAGAAGCCCTGGTGGCATCAGGTGGTGCCGGATCTGGAACGCCCGATGGTGTGCCAGCGGGAAGTGATAGAGAAAACGGGGCAGGATTGGTTCAGGTTGCCCGGTTTTTATTCCAGGGAGGAGCGAGAGAAGTTAGTGGTGGAAGAGCGGGAGAATGGGGTGTTCAGGGTCGACCTGGAAACGGGGGAGGCTGTTCTGTGGCCAGCGCCAAAAATCGGAGGTTGGGGAACGGGCCCCCACTCGGTGCATCCGGAAAGGTTGGTGGAGACAGAGGAGGAGATCGACGCACGGATCCCCGAACCTTCCGAGGCCGATCCCGGCATGCTGAAAGTTGACGGTCGAGCAGATCTGGCCGAGAAGATGCTGGGGGAATGCGGAGAGTTGTATCCTCTGGTTCACATCGCTTCTCCCCTGTGGAAGTGCTACCATCTGTGGGGGTTCGAGGGGATGATGATCATGGTTGCCACCCGACCTGATCTGGTGGAGAGGGTCTGTCAGCGGTCGTTGGCACAGAGCCTGGTCGAGGTGCGCGAGGCGGCGGTGCTGGGAGCGGCCGGGGTTTGGATCGAAGAGTGTCTGACCGACATGATCGGTCCGGATGCCTTCGCCCGGTTGAACGTGCCGTTTCTAACTCGCCTGGTCGATGAAATCCGGGCTCAGGGGATGCACAGCATCTACTATTTCTGTGGCGACCCTTTGGGGAAATGGGAACACCTGCTGGCAGTTGGAGCGGATGGCCTCTCCCTGGAGGAGAGCAAGAAGGGGTTCGTTATCGATATCGAGGAAGTGGTAGAACGGGCGCAGGGGAAGTGCGCGGTGCTGGGAAATCTGGATGCGGTGGGGGTCTTACAGGACGGCACGGAAGGGGAATTGCGGGCAGAGGTTGAACGACAGATGGCCGCGGGAAGGAAGAACGGAAATCGTTTCATCATGAGCATCGGAAGCCCGGTTACGCCGGGGACGCCTGTGGAGAGAGTCCGGCTTTACTGCGATCTCGTGCACGAACTGGGTGGCAGGGGTAGGTAGGTTAGTTGGGATGTATCGAGAACTGCTCTTCGGTGTTTCAAACAGAGACTCAATATCGCGGTGCGCGAAAATGGGAGAGGCAAAATGAGAGAACACGGTGTAGAACATTCGATGGAGGTGTACGAGAGAGCACGAAAGCTGATTCCAGGGGTAACTCAGTTGATCAGCCGACGGCCGGCCCGGGCGGCTCTGGGGGTTAGTCCGATCTACGCGAGCCACGCCAAGGGGTGCCGCATCTGGGATATCGACGGGAACGAGTACGTCGATTGGTATAGTGGGATAGGGCCGATCATCCTGGGGTATGCCGACGAGGTGGTGGACGGAGCGGTGAAGGCGCAGATCGACAGGGGATCGATTTTCAGCATCGTCGAAGAGAACGCAGTGGAGCTGGCTGAGGAACTGGTGCGGCTGATCCCTTCGGCTGAGATGGTCCGCTTCTGTAAGGGAGGAGGAGAGGCATGCACGGTGGGGGTGCGCATCGCGCGCGGGGTGACCGGGCGGGATAAGGTACTGTTTTGCGGATACCACGGATGGCACGATTGGTATCTGGCGGCGAATATCGGGGCGGAGCGTTTGGATGAGCACCTGTTCAACGGCATCGATCCGATCGGCATTCCCCGGGCGCTGGAGGGGACATCGATACCGTTCAAATACGGCGACCTGGAGATGCTGGAAGATCTGCTGAAGGGGAATGACGGAGAGGTGGCCTGTATCATCATGGAGCCGATGCGCACCGAAATGCCGCCACCGGGATATCTAGAAGGAGTGCGCGAACTGGCCACCCGTTACGGGGTAGTGCTGATATTCGACGAGGTCTCCTCCGGATTCCGCATCGCGCTGGGCGGGGTGCAGGAGCACGTCGGGGTGACGCCGGATATGTCGGTCTTCGCCAAGGCGATCTCCAACGGATATCCGATGGGAGCGGTGGTCGGCAAGAGGGAATTCATGGAGCCGGCATCGCGGATGTTCATCTCCAGCGCGTACTGGGACGACAGCGTGGGAATCGTCGCAGCGCTGACGACGTTGAAGGAGCTACAGCGGCGAGATGCGGTGGCGCACTTCGAGCGGATCGGGGGGAAGTTCAAGGCGGAGGTGAACCGGATAGCAGCAGAAGTCGAGTTGGATGCGGAGTGCGTGGGGGTGGCAGCGCATCCGGGGATTCGCTTTAACGTGGACGATCCGGAGACGGCGAAGAAGGTGAGTACTCTCTTCATCCAGGAGAACGCCAAACGGGGTTTGATCCTGGCGACCGGATTCTTCTTCAACTGCTCCCACGACGACGAGGCGCTGGCGTTTACATTGGAGGGGGTCAGAGGGAGTTTTGCGGTTATCGCCGATGGATTGAAGAACGATCGTCTGGACGAACTGCTGGAATGTCAGTTGCAGGAAGACCTGTTTCGCCGGTTGGTGCGCTAGGGGAAGTAAATCGCTAGGGCTTCAGAGCATCGAGTACGTCGATGATACTGAGGCCGGTGTGATAGCCGGGGTCGGCATCGGCCGTGGCGGGGATCACCGGAATGATGTCCCCCCGCTCATTGCGGGTCTGCACCGCCATCAGATGGAGATCCGGGCGGAGAAAGTGGCGGACAAAGGCGTTGTGGCAGGCGCTCAGGACGCGCAGGAAGGCGGAGTCTGCAGAAATGCGCCAGCAGAAGATGGCGGCGCGCATCGTCTCGGGTAGATTCCACCAGGGCATGTCGGTGTTGAGCGGTTGACGTTGCACCAGGTCGTACGCTTTGATGATGCCCCCCGGTCCTGGTTGGAAACCCAGGTCGAAGGTGTGGAGGAGGAGAGGGGGCATCGCCGCTTCGATGGTGTCGATCTCTGTTAGCTGCTGATCACTGGCCAGACCGAGATGCCTGATGAGGGAGGTGAACTTTAGGGCGAGGCCGACAAATTCCAGGGCATGGCCCGGGTCGCAGACGATTCCCTCTCCATCTCTGTAGGGCCGACCTTCATCGTCGATCGATTCCCAGAAGTCGAATTCCTCCAGTTCGGGCAGGCGCTTTTCCAGGTTGGCGTGGTGGCGTAGTTCGTGGCGGATGAGGCGCAGGCCCAGGGGGATGCTGGTCCGGTCGGCCTCCATGGCGGCCATCAGGGCGGCGGTGCCGATCTGGATCATGAACTGGCCGTGTGGATGTCTTCCCGGAACCGGGGTGACCGGGTTTTTTGGGTCGAGTGGTTGCTGGTCGCTGGCGTAGCGGTCCTGCCAGATGGCGTCGTCCACCTGATGACAGTAGGCGCGCGCCTCGTCAGTTGTTTCGAGATCTCCCAGCAACCGGGCGGCGGCCAGCATTCCCTTGGCGCAAAACAGGTCGCTGGTGCCACAGACGTCCGGATCGAGTTCGAAAAATTCTTTCTGGCCGTCAGTGCCCAACCTGAAGGGGGCGCCCTCCGGTGTCATGAAAAAAGAGAGGCGACCGTTGTTTCTGCGGCGCATCTGGCGGAGTTGGAAAAGGGTTCGGCGCATCAGTATCTGCAGGCGGGCCAGGAGACCGGCTCCCAGGCCCTGGCGATGTATCCAGATGCAGTGGCCGGCCAGTGCTTCGAGGGCGCGACCCTGGATCCAGCCGTAGATGGTATCCCGGCCGCGGATCGGATCTTTCTCGGGGAAGTCCTCACCGGTGATGAGGTCGAGCTTGGTGTCGACGAACGGGTAGTCGGGATGTCGATCGGCGCGGTCTGCCAGGGCAGTCATGACGCGAAGCAACATCGCGGTGTAGTCGGGGACGATCTCTCGCACCTGTTCGAGAGTGGGCTCTTCGGGAAGCAGCACGCCGCGGAATTTGGGATCTTCAACCATTTTCCTGTTTGGGATATAGGGTTACCTGGATCGGGTGAAGAATAGCATATGGGGACGGGCTGTCAAGGATCAGAGAGGAGATTCACATGCAGTTGAAGAATGTCGAACATATCACCGTCGCGGGTGGGCCTAATCTGGTCTGCCACTGGCCCCGTCAGGGGGGAATTTGGCGCTGGGAGGAGGAGATTCTGGTCGCCTATATCGAGTCTCCCTGCGGGTACGGCCATCTCCGGGAGGTGGGGCACGGGCAGGAGGGGATATGGAAGCGGGGGTACGTGCGGCTGCGGCGGTCGCACGACGGTGGAAAGGTCTGGGCGGATGCGGGGAAATTCTTCGACAATTCTTTGCCGGTAGAGGAGCAGCGGAGGGTTTTACGCCTGGATGATTACCGGATGGACGAGAGCGGACGCCATCTGGGACCGCCGCGTCGGGAGATCGACATGCGCTCCCGGGATGCGATTTTGCTCATGGGCAGATCGTGGTGCGGGGAGGAAACCGAGGGGGGCGCTGGTCATATCGTGCGCGACAACGTGGCGTATTGCTTCCGTTCGCCGGACCGGGGTGAAAACTGGGAAGAGGTGCCTTCGATCATCTGGCCGGATAACACGCGCACGGTGGTGGAATTGGCCAACAATTACCTGAAGGCCGAAAACGGCAGGCTGTTCTGTTGGATGGTCGGCTGTGGGGGGATCGAGGGGGTGGCCACTCCGGGAGGCAGGACCTACAGCCCGCAGCTGTATGCCTCGGATGATCAGGGAGAGAATTGGGAGTTCTACAGCGAGATCTATTGCGATGCGGACAACCGGATCGCCGCCTCTTATCCCCACATCGTGGTTCTGCCCTCGGGGCGATGGGTTTGTTTTCTGGGATGCTGGCATCAGGCGGCGGGAGCTCGCATTCGCTGGACGTCGATGTGCGTTTCGGATGACCGGGGGTTGAACTGGTCGGCACCACGCCGGATTCAGGAGTGGTCGGTGTCTCCCTTTCCGCTACTGCTCAAGGATGGACGTCTGATGGTGGTGTACATGCGCCGAAGTCCCGACCCGACCGGATTGTATGCGATTATCTCCCGGGATCAGGGGGAGGCCTGGTCGGCGCCGCAGTGTTTGAGAGACGATACCCTCGACGCCGGGCCCAGGGGATTTGTGGACGGGGGATACCCGGTGGCGGTACAGCTGGATGACGGGCAGATTTTGGTCGTTTACTATTGGCAACTGGACGACGCGGGGGTACCCTGGCACGGGGGGAGAAGGTTTATCGGGGGAACGTATTTCGACGTGGAGTGAGATATGAGCAGCGGCAAAGAAGTGTGGATTACCGATTTGCAGCCGGTGGCCGGAGAGGGAGTGGAACTGGTTCCCTATCGCCTCGAAGGGCGGCGGGGGCGGATGCTCAGGTTGCGGGACGAGGATGAGGGAGTTCGGCGGTTGGCGAGTCCATACCGGGGTTGGTGTGAGATCCACCTGGGGTTTATCGGGGCGAGTGGCATCCGCCTGCGGCTGGCCGGGGAATCCTGCTTCCGCTGGGTGGAGAGTTCAGTGCAGTGGAAGCGGAAGGCGGGGGAAGGGGAGGAGGCGTTCTGGAAGATTGCCGAGGTGACCGGGGAGGGGTTCGAGTTCCTGCCGCAGCTGTCGATGCGGCGGGCGGATCAGCGGCAATCTCAGATTGCCTATCTGAGGCTGGTGCCACTGACGGCCGAAGAGGCACGGGGGAGACTGGATATCGACAGGGAAACGCGGACGGCGGGGGCGGTGATCGACGGACACGAGATGTTCGGTTCGCACTCTCCGCAGTCGCCGGAGGAGGTGCGCGGGATGCTGGAACCGTATGTCGACAGCGACTTCGGCAGGATCCACTTCGGCTGCACCTGCACCAGTATGCGCGTGGTATATCCGACTGAGGTGGGGTATTTCCTCGGACAGGACCAGGCTCCGGAGGAACTGCATTCGGATGCCAATCGGCGCTGCGCGGCGACCCTGCAGAGAGCTGTGGGGGAGGGATGGGATCCGATCGAGGTAATGATCGACTACTGTCGAGACAATGGACTGGAGTTCTGGACGGACTTCCGCATCCAGCAGGACTACCCCTACGACTATGCGGGTGGATTCGGCAGCGACTTCAACTCCCCTTTTACCAAAGAACACCAGGAGTGGCGGCACGTCGATCGGAACGGGGATGTGTGCAGCCATCTGTTCAGCCATTTCCATCCAGGGTGGGAGCAGTACAAGCTCGATCTGCTGGCGGAGCTGGCGAGAAAGGGGCCTGCGGGGATCCACTTGAATCTGATGTGCGAGATGGGAGCTATCTGGGACTTCGAGCCGGGGGCGGTGGTGCGGTGCAGGGAGGAGTTCGGCGTCGATCCGACGCAAACCGACGAACTGCCGGAGGAATGGTACCAATTCCGCTGCGATCACCTGACCGAGTTCGTGCGGCGACTGAGGAGGCAGACGGACGAGATTGCCGAAGGGTTGGGACGGAAAATCGAGATTGCAGTCCAGGTTTCGGGAGAGTGGACGATCCTCAAGCAGGGAAAGCTGGTCAAAGCGGTGGCGCAGAACTTTCTGGCCGGTTTCGACATGGGGCGCTGGGCGCGCGAAGGGCTGGTGGATGCGATCTCTCCTTCATTCAGGCGCACGTACAAACCTATGTTTTTCGACCATTTATGGGAAGAGCTAGAGGATATTCGAGGAGAGGTGGAGATCATCCCGTCGATCGGCCAGCACGATAATGCGATCTTTCCCCGGGGGTACGAGTGGAGCCTGTATTTTACGGACGAAGGGAAGGGACGGACGGACCTGGTGCCGTTTGGGGAATTGGATGCCTGGCGAGTGCTGCGCGAGGCGCACGATCTGTACATGCAGGGGGCGGATGCAGTCGACGTGTGGGAGATGGGGCACGCGCCGGTGCGTCTGGATCGCTGGAATGTGCTGGGGAAAATTGGGGACAGGGAGATGCTCGAGCGAGAATTCGGGAAGCGGGTGGGAGGTTTGCTGGGGAAACCATCGAGGGAAGTGCGGTTTTTGATGGAGGGGGAGATTTTGGGAGCGTTCTGATGCTATGAGGATTGCGTTTCCAACGTGAGGTGGTTCAGGTTAGGGGTGGGATGACCAGAAAAGAAAAACCAGCCCCGGTCAAGGCTGGCTTTTCTGGTGGAGCAAATAGCGGTTATCAGGGGGTGGATGGAGCGGTCCCTGAAGGGGGCAAGGAAGATTCGGAAGGTTCGGCGGGAGGGGAAGAAGGCTCCTCCGGGAGGGTCTTGTGCAGGGCCTCCTTGAGCTGCTTGCCCGGCTTGAAGTGGGTTTTTCGCCTGGCTGGAACGTAGACGATTTCGCCCGTTCGGGGATTGCGAGCCGCTGGTTTGGGTTTTGTATTCTTGACTTCCAGCACCCCGAATCCCCTGATCTCAATCCTGTCCCCCTTGATCAGGGTCTCGCGCATCGCTTCAAACAGGCTGTCCACCATCTGCAGGGTCAGATTGTTGGTGCAGCCTATGGATGCGGCGACTGCCCGGGCCAAATCCTTCTTGGTTACGGTCGTCACGGAGCACCTCTCCGGGTGGTTGGTTAAAAGAAAAAACTTTCCATGGGCCGCAGGTTTTTATCTCGAACGAGCGGTAACGAGAAGAAAACTCGGGAAGATACCGATCGACATGAGTGGAGCTGCTTCTGCTCACCACAGCCTGCGATTTACGAGAAGCGAAAGAGTGAAATTTCATTCGCTTCGGGGAAGATCTGAGGTGAGACGCCTGCGGCCTTCTACTCAGAAGGCCGCCTTCTGCATCAGAAGGCTAAGATGTTGTGTTTATATGGTTTTGTATTATATAGAAATAAATCGCCAGAATCAAGAAGAAAATATGATGAGGTGAATAGTTCTCAAAAAAAACCGGGTTCGAGAGGGGAATAGGGAAGTTGATTGAGAGGAGTGGAATTGGGGTGAAGAGGGAGAGCAAGGGGAAGGGAGGAAGGTTGGAACTCGGATGGGTAAAGGTTTATATTTTTCAAATATCCCGGCACTCATGCCGGGCAGGGGGCAAAACCGCTCCACCAAACTGAAAAAATCTGCGTAGAAATCGGTTTACAAGGCAATAGGAGAGGAGATCATGGCTTACCGGCTCAATAGCGACGAGAGCGTGCCCGAGGGGATTCGCCGGATCGCGGGGGAGCAGCTCGATCGGGCCATCCAACACCTGGAGAGCCAGGAAGGAAGCCGTGACAAGCACGTCCACGAGGCGCGCAAGTCGATGAAAAGAATGCGCGCCCTGCTGCGGCTGGTGCGCGAGGAGATCGGCCCGGGAATTTGCCGGCGCGAAAATGACTGCTTCAGGGATGTGGCGCTGCAGCTGGCTGGAATGCGGGATGCTACAGTGTTGATAAACAGTCTGGATGAATTGGTGGCAAACGCCGGTACCAGGATGCGCCGGGACCGGTTTGCCACGGTGCACAAGTGGCTCGTTGAGAGGCGGGAAGGGGCTTACCAACCGCCCCTCGAAGAGGGGGATGGGACGCGGACGGTGATAGACGACTTGCGCTGGGCGCGGGCGCGGGTTGCAGAGTGGCCGCTTGCCCATGACGGCTGGAAAGGGCTGGAGGGGGGGGTGCAGCAGGTCTATACCCGAGGTCGCAGCGAGTTTGAAAAGGCCTGTATCCAGGCGGAAGAGGAGATGTACCACGACTGGCGCAAATGGGCGAAATACCTCTGGTACCACACACAACTTCTGCGGGAGATCTGGCCTCCGCTCATGGATGTTATGGCCGGGGAACTGGACGAATTGGGAGAGGTGCTCGGCCAGGACCACGATCTGAGCGTGCTGCGCAGCACTGTGCTCGGGGAGATGGACCGGCCGATCAGGGCGACGACCTTGCAGGGGTTGCTGGAGTTGATAGAAGAACGGCAGGGGCAACTCCGAGTGCGCGCCGAGCGCCTCGGTCGGCGGATCTACGTGGAGGGCCCCCGCGACTTCACCCGGCGGCTGCGCGGATACTGGAGGGCGTGGAGAGTGGAAAGCAGACCCGAGAAATCGGCGATCATGCACAGCGAAAGGAAGTCGATGGAACCGGAATTGATTGCCGACTACAACTGCATGACCGGAGAGGGGCCTCTGTGGAACCCTCAGGAAAAACGGCTCTACTGGGTCGATATCCCGAATGGACGTCTGTTCCGCTACGATCCGGCCGTCGGGCAGCACGAGCAAGTCTACGAGGGGGAAGAGATTGGCGGTTTTACCATTCAAGAGGACGGCCAACTATTGCTGTTTATGGCCAGGGGAGCGGTGGCGCTCTGGCGCAACGGAATCCAGAAACAGGTGATTGAGGAGATCGAAGCGGAACGGGACTCCCGCTTCAACGACGTAATGGCCGATCCGGAGGGCCGGGTCTTTTGCGGCACCATGCCGGTGGGGGAGCGTTTGGGCCGGCTGTACCGGCTGGACGCGGACGGGACGCTGACTCAGATCCTGGATGGGATCGGTTGTTCCAACGGCATGGGTTTCACGCCTGACCGGACGCAGATGTATTATACCGATTCGGGAGCGAAGAAGATCTACCTGTTCGACTACGATCGGGAAGGCGGGGGGATAACCAACCAGCGAGTGTTCGTCGATAGCGGTGACCTGGAAGGGGTGCCCGACGGCATGACCGTGGACGCCGAAGGGTACGTCTGGTCGGCGCGCTGGGATGGCGGATGCTTGATCCGCTACACGCCCGAGGGGCAGGAAGAACGGCGAGTCGCATTTCCGGCCAGGAAGGTCTCGTGCGTGACCTTTGGGGGGGACGACTACACCGACATGTACGTCACTACTGCCGGTGGGGGAAACAAGGAAGAGGAGGGGACCGGAGCGGGGGGGCTGTTCCGGATCAATCTGGGAATCAAGGGAGTGCCCGAGTTCTTTTCCCGAGTGGGGATTTAGGTTGCCGAGTTTATCCCTCTTTTCAGTGCCCCCTACCTGCGCGGTGGGGGGCTTTTTTTCCAATTTTCGCCAGGGGATGGCCGGATCAGCGGATGGGAAAGGGAACGGAAATCTGATGTCGATTTTCAGTAATCTGATAAAGAAGGAGAGAAGTGACCCCTAAGATAAGCCGTGAGGGGAATGGTTAAGGTCAATAAATATATGTAGAATATGACAGTTAGTAGAATAAATGCCATTTGGGGTGTTGTTGGCATGTTCCTTGCAAGGTCAAGGGTGGGGATTGCGTCTTGTCTGTCCGGGTAGTTCCGGGTTATTTTAGCTTATCATCCGGTTTGCGAAGTCCTATTTCGCGGTTTTGAAACGAGTTGCGACATTCAGATGCCCGGTCGTCGATGAGTTCCGCATACGAGGAAAGAGAGCGATATCCCCAACCCAGAGCACGCATCGGGCCCAAACTGGTCCTGAGCTTTGCGGTGCTGGTCATGGTCGTAGTGGGCACCTCCGGCTGGGTGCTCTACGAGATGACCCGGCGCAGCCTGGAGGCACAGACGCGCGACCAGCTGGTTTCTGTGGCTCAGTTGCTCAAAACCGGGCTGTCGTGGCCGGTGTTGAAGCATCTGCACCCGGGTGACGAGAGCTTCAGCCTGTACAAGCGGCTGACAGCCAATCTGCAGCGCTCTCGGGAGATGGTAGGGGCGCGGCGGATTTACGTCTTCGATCGGCAGGGACGCAGTCTGCTGGATACCGAAGAGGGGTGGAGTATCGGGCGGGAGTATCCCCATCTGAAGATTCGGGATCGGCTGGAGGTGGAGAAAGTCCTGGCAGGTGAGCCGACCTATTCGGTCCTGTTTTTCAAGGACGAGGTGCCGTACATGACCGGTTACGCGCCGATCTATTCCGCCGATCAGGTAGTGGTGGCGGCGATCGGGGTGGACATCGGGGCGCGGTTCGTCGATACGGTGGCGGTCTTCAGTCGATCGGTAAAACTTTTCGCTCTGCTGGGAGCGCTGGTCACCATGGTGGTGGCTCTGGGATTGGCGCGGACGATTACCCGACCGATCCAGAAATTGGTGAGAGCGGCTCGGGAGATCGGTCGAGGGCACCTGAATCAGGCGGTGGACAGTTCGTCAAAGGACGAACTGGGATACCTGGCTGAGACGATGGAGGAGATGCGAGGCAAGCTGCTGGCGCGCGATGCGCAACTGCGCCAGATGCTGGGAGGAGTAGCCCACGAGATACGCAATCCTCTGGGAGGAATCGAGATTTACGCCGGGTTGATCGCCGGGGATCTGCCCGATGCCGACCCGCGCAAGCAGCACATTCAGAAGGTGATCGAAGAGGTGCGCAAGCTCAATCATGTCATCTCCGAATTCCTCAATTTCGCCCGTCCTTCGCCCCCCAATCCCGAAGCGACGTCGATCGCCCGTCTGGTCGATGATGCGGCCTTTCTCCTGGCACCCGAAATGGAGAAATACGGAGTCGACTTCCACAAGGAAGTTCCTCCAGACCTGCAGGTTTTTGCGGATCCGGAGCAGGTCCAGCGCGCCCTCTTTAATCTGATGAAGAACGGGGTCCAGGCGATGCGCAAGGGGGGGCGCTTACAGGTGCGGGCCGGAGAGGTAGAGGAGGGGGTCGAAATCGAAATCGAAGATAGCGGTACGGGAATGTCTCGGGAGGTGTTGGACAGGCTTTTCGAGCCCTTTTTCACTACCAGAGAGAAGGGGTCTGGACTGGGGCTGGCAGTAGTGTCGAAGAGCCTGGAGGAGAACCAGGGAGGAATAGAGTTGGAAAGCGAGGAAGGTCGGGGGACGACCTGCAGGGTGCGTCTCCCCGGGATGGATGCAGTCAAAGGGGAGAGAATCGACTGAGATGAGTCGGATCCTGGTCATCGACGACAATGAGAACCTGGGCAGCGGCGTGGCATTGATGCTGGAACGCATGGGGCACGAAGGTCTGGCAGTCACCAGCGGTCTAGAGGGACTCGAGAAGATGGAGGAGGGTGTTTTCGACCTGATCATCACCGATTACCGCATGGATGAGATGGATGGGTTGGAGGTATTGCAGGCTGTGCGTGGGAAGAGTCCGGAAACGGATGTGGTGGTCCTCACCGGGTACGGCACCATTGAGATTGCGGTAGAGGCGATGAAGAAGGGAGCGGTCGATTTTATAGAGAAGGAGAACCTGTCGAGCGTTTTGCCCCTGAAGATCGAAAAGGTGCTCGAATATCGCTCGGCGCGGCGGGAGCGAGAGCGGCTGGGAGAGGAGAACCGGTATCTGCGGGAGGAGATTGGCGGGCGATTCAACTTTGGGGAGATCATCGGCCAGTCGACGCAGATGGAGGATGTCCTGAAGACGGTGCGGAAGGTAGCGGCGACGGATTCGTCGGTGCTGATCTACGGAGAGAGCGGTACCGGGAAGGAACTGGTGGCGCGTGCCGTGCACTACCAGAGCGCGCGGCGGGAAGAGCCATTTGTAAAGGTAAACTGCGGGGCCCTCCCCAAGGACCTGGTGGAGAGCGAATTGTTCGGTCACGAAAAAGGGGCATTCACCGGCGCCGTGCGACAGAAGAAGGGGCGGTTCGAGCTGGCGGAAGGGGGGACGATTTTCCTGGACGAGATCGGGGATATACCTTTGGAGACTCAGGTTAAGCTGCTGCGCGTGCTGCAGGAGAAGCAGTTCGACCGGGTGGGTGGAGAGCGGACCCATATCGCCGATGTGCGGGTGGTGGCGGCGACCAACCGGCCGCTCAAGCAGATGATTGGGGCGGGCGAGTTTCGCGAGGATCTGTACTATCGGCTGGAGGTGATCCCCCTACATCTTCCTCCACTGCGGGAACGCAAGAGCGATATTCCCGAACTGGTGGTTCATTTCCTCGAAAAAAAATGTGGGGAAATGAACGTATCGCTCCGGCGTCTAACAGACGAGGCGGTCGCCGCGCTGGAGAACTATCCCTGGCCGGGCAACGTGCGCGAACTGGAGAATGTCATCGAGCGCACCATCGTGCTGGCAGACGGCGACGAAGTGGGGCTCCACGATCTGCCGTTGACTTTTGCCGAAGAGGAGGCACGTGAGGGAATGGAGCAACTGCCGGAAGGGGAGGTTCCCCTCAACAAGATGCTGGACGATATGGAGCGGAAGTTGATCGTTCGTGCCATGGACCAGGCGCAGCAGGTGAAAACCAGAGCGGCGGAGATTCTGGGGGTCAAGACGAGCGCTCTGTATTACAAACTCGACAAATACGGATTGGAGTGAAATGATTCACCGGCTCACGGTAATGGCGGTGACCTGGGTTTTGGCAGCGAATTCGCTCTGGGGGGATGCGCAGGATATCGGAGTGCTGCGGACCGAGCAGAAGCGTCTTGAGGCCGCTCGGGATTCCCTGGTGGAACAGCGGCAGATCGTGGTGACCGAGGCGGATGGGTTGTCCTCTCAGATCGATGGGTTGAAGGCCGAGGGCTCCGATCCCGAAGAACTGCACGAGGCGCTGCGCTCCTCTCTGGTGCTGGTGCAGCGCATGGTCGACCTCGACCGCGATATGGAAGCTCTGAAGGGGAGGCAAGACAGTCTGAAGGAACAGCTGCGGCTGGCATACGATTGGGAGATCGGCACGCTCATTCAAAAGTTATCCCGTCAGCCGGACCGCGGTCTGTTGACCCAGTTGATGCTGTATCAGGAGGAGCGGGAAGCGCTGGGCACCGGAATGGTAGGCACCGGACTGCGCTACGGAGAAGAGATGGCGATCGGCCCTGAAGACGGTCCCGAGGAGATTCGCCAGAAGATGGAGCTGATGGAGGACATCGCCATCCGTCTTCAGGCGGAAGCGGCAAAGACATCGAAACAGCTACAGCGGTTGGAAGAGGAGCATCGGCTGCGGACCCGAGTGCGAGTTTTCTCCAGCGAACTCAGCCTCTTCGATGAACATTTGCCCGAGGGCAGGGTGCTGGTGCGTTCCCGGGTGGTCACCGAGGAGAAAGCGGAGGAGCCGCTCCTGGGGGATAACGGATTCGATGGAGATAACGAATTTGATGCAGCCCCCCCTCCCAGTGCTGGTTTGGAGGAGGGAATTCTGGAGGATATGCGCGGCACCGAGGAGGGATTGAGTGGAGGAATGGGAGCAATCCTTCCTGCGGGACAGGTGCTTCTGGAGCAGAGAGAGCTGGATCGCGAGGGGCGGATGCTCTCTGTTGAAGGTGTATCGGTAGACGATGTGACGATCGAGATCCACAAGTTGAAGGCGCATCAGCAGGAGATCCACCAGTTGGAAGGGGTCGTCAGAGAGAGGGCTGCAGTCTTCAGGCAACATTTGCAAAAGATGCTGGAGGGGGAGGAGTGACTCGCGGCTGGTTGCTGCTGGGACTCGCGTGTTTGCTGGGGTGGGGAGGACCCGGTAGGGCGAGCACGGTGCGAGCGACGCTGGGGCTGGAGTACGACGACAATCTTTTCGAATACCAGAAGAGCCGGCGATCTGGATGGATCAGCCGGCTATATTTGTCTTCGGGGAGCCGCCTACTGGACCGGAAGTGGGGGAACCTGCAGGTGCAGCACCAGTGGGGTATCAAGCGGTTTTGGAGGTCCGAAGAGGTGGCGGGGACTTCCGGCGACATAGTTGCCAACTATCTCGAACTGGGTGGTGTCCTGCGCTTGAGCGAGCGTCTGCAGGCGTCCTGGGCAAGTGAGTTGAAGATAAAGAGCGTGCAGCAGATTTCCAGCGAGGAGAGCTATCTGAGGGGAGGGTTGCGGTTGGGGTTGAATGGGCAATGGGGGAACCGCCTGAAGGGGGGTATCGGTTATCGCAGGAGCGGGGACGAGGCGCGGGACCCGCGGTTGGCGGACGTGTCGATGCATGAGGGGAGTGCCAACCTCAGCTACGCTCGGAGTCGGCGGTTGCGTGGCAGCCTGGGGTTTCGCTGGCGCCGGCAGAACTACGGTCGGCCGGCTCTGATGGAGAGGGACGAGGAGGTGGAGGAGAGTGGGATCGATCAGGAAGATGTCGGCCGCGAGTGGTCGGCCGCAGTCCAGGTCTACCGGGGACTGCTGGCCCATGTCCAGTATGCCTTCATAAACAACAGTTCAAACAGCACGGGATACGGCTTTGCGGCGCACAGAATGCAGCTAATGCTGACCCGGCATCTGGGTAAAGGGGTAGATGGGCAGCTCTTTTTTACTTCACAAGTGCGGCGCTACGACGAGGCTGAGGTGAGCGAAGCTGCCGAGCCCGGAGGGGCGCATGACGAATACGAGCAGACTCTCTTTTCGCTCAAGCTGGCGCGGCGTTTCGGAGAGCGCTACGATCTTTCCTGGCAGTACAGGTCCTCGCGCAATGGGAGTCGGGGGGGGGATGGCTTTTTTCGCAAAAAGGTCTATTCACTGGCCATCGATATGGGGATTTGAAGATGCGAGACGAGGAGGGGATTGCAGAACTCAAGGCGGAGGTAGAAAAACGGTACGGGGTTGAAGGGGAGCGCGTGCGAGTGATCCAATCCCCCTACCGCATTTGCCCGCTGGGAGCGCATGTCGATCACCAACTGGGGCAGGTGACGGCCATGGCCATCGATCGGGGGGTAACGTTCGCCTACGCCCCCCTGAAGGGAGGACAGGTGCACCTGTCGAGCGCGGATTTCCCCGGTGAGGTGAAATTCGATCTGGCATCGGTGCCGGGTCGTCAGGAGGGGGATTGGGGCAACTACGCGCGGGGAGCGGTAAAAGCGCTGCGGGAACGGTTTGCGTTGCAACAGGGAATCGCCGGGGTAACGGCGGGACGGCTGGGCGAGGGAGGACTGAGCTCTTCAGCCGCGGTGGGAGTGGCCTATCTGATGGCTCTGGAAGAGGCAAACGGGTTGGAAGTGACGGCGGTGGAGAATATCGCTCTGGATCAGGCGATTGAAAACGGATACCTGGGATTGCGCAACGGCATCCTGGACCAGTCGGCCATCCTGCTCTCCCGGGCGGGACATCTGACTCACATCGACTGTCGGAGTGGCGAGCACGAGCTGATCCGGCAGACGGAGACTATGGCCCCGTTTTCCATTCTGATCCCCTTTTCCGGGCTCAAGCAGGCGCTGGTCGGCACCGACTACAACAAGCGGGTGGAAGAGTGCGCGGCGGCGGCGGAAAAATTGTTGAAAGCGACCGGCCGATCCGGAGAGAGACCGCTGCTGGGGAATATCGCGATGGCGGAATACGAGGCGCACCGGGGCGGGTTGAGCGGAGCGCAGGCGCGGCGGGCGGCGCACTACTTTTCGGAGGTGGACCGAGTGGCTCGGGGGACCGATGCCTGGAGAAGGGGGGATCTGGAGCGATTCGGCCGGTTGATGACTGCTTCGGGTGAGAGTTCGATTCACAATTACGAATGTGGCTGTGAACCGCTCATCGATCTGTACCGAATCCTGATCGAGACCGAGGGGGTATACGGGGGACGCTTCAGCGGAGCGGGATTCAGGGGTTGCTGCGTGGCCCTGGCCGCTCCCGAGGCGGCGGGGGAAGCGGCCGAGAGGATTTGCCGGAAATACGCCGAGTGTCAACCCGACCTGGCCGCCGATGCCCCGGTGCTCATCTGCGCTTCTGCGGACGGTGCCCGATTCGTCTGATACTGAAACGATTTCCGGATGTCCTACTCGTTTGGCGATTTTCCAGCGGAAATCCTGGTTCCATCCGGACAGCAGTTCGGCAATCTGGTATGAGTGCTGCTTTTTTGAGTTTTTCTTGGGTGAATTCGGCGTCGTCGAACTGTTCGGGGTGCAGCCGTGAAGGTCGCCCCGGATGTGTTGTCCCAGGCTTTTTACGTGGTCGGTTCTCGGTCGCGGGTGAGAGTGATAAGGCTGATTTCAGCCGGTGCGCCCAGGCGCAGGGGGGGGCCCCAATACCCGGTGCCGCGGTTGACGTAGATCCAGGTATTCTCGAAGCGGTGCAGGCCGGCGACGAACGGCTGCTGCAGAGGAATGACGTATTTCCAGGGAATGAACTGCCCCCCGTGTGTATGGCCCGATAGCTGGAGATCGAAGCCGGCTTTGGCGGCGGCGAAGATGCTCAGAGGTTGATGGGCGAGGAGGAGGCGGAAGAGGCCGGGGGGAGCATCGGTCAGGGCTGCCTGTGGATCGGAAGCGGCATGCAGATCGGTGCGACCGGCGCTGTGGTCGGTGACGCCGGCGATCAAAAAGCGCGCCCCGGATTTTTCGACCAGCCGATGTTCATTGAGCAGCACGGTGAAGCCCAGGCGCTCGATTTCGGCGATCCAGGCAGCGGGATTGTTATTGTAGTATTCGTGATTCCCGGTGACAAAAAAACAGCCGCATGGGGCGCTGAGCCGCTGGAGGGAGGAGACGTGGTGGCGCAGGTGTTCCACTTCGCCGTCGATCAGGTCGCCGGTGAGAGCGATGAGATCGGGGGCCAGTCCCTCGACTTTTTCAACGACTTTCTCGAGAAAATCCCCCTTGATGGTGAGGCCGATGTGGGTATCGCTGATCTGGGCGATGCGGAAGCCCTCCAAGGAAGGGGGCAGACCGCGAATCGGGATGGAGACCTCGAAGATCCGCAGGCGGTGGCGGGCGGCATGCAGGCCGTACCCAGCCAGACTCGCCGATAGTCCGACGACGCTGAGGTTGAGGGCATTGAGCAGGAACAGGCGTCGTTCGGGTGCGGTTGGCAGCAGGGATGAGGAGGCCGGCCGGCCGCTCCACGAGAGGATGCGATCCAAACCGGATGCGCCGAACCAGCCCAGGTCGCGAATGACCAGCAGGGAGAAGGTGAGGATGGCGAAACCGAGCTCCAGAAAGGCGATCCAGGTGAGGAGTTCGTACCACCAGTGACCGGCGGCGGAAGAGCGCAGACGAAGGACGTGAATGGGCAGGACCAGCAGGACGACGAGAGCTATCCAGGCGACAAAATTTTCGGAGAGAGAAAGGCGTAGAGGCAGGATGATCCGCCAGCCCGAATACCCGTAGATGATGCCCAGAATGCCGAAGACGATCAGTAAAAACATAGATGGCTTTCTTTTAGAGCGGAGGTGATAGTCTACAGGATGCCCGAGGGGAAAGCAAGGGGGGGTTCCCTTAGAATTCAAAAGGAATCGGAAAGGAAGGACTAGATGGTTGGAATTTGGAAATGGCGAATGATGGCGCTGGGGATCCTGGCCATCCTGGCTATCGCCTGGCAGCCTGCAGAAGGGAGAGAAAAGGGGGCGGTTACGGTGATCGGCGAAGGGCGAGTGATGGTGCAGCCAGATGTGGCGAGAATATATATCGGCGTGGTGAACGAGGCTCAGGCTGTCCGTTCGGCGATGCAGGAGAACAGGGAGATAATGACCCAGGTCCTGGCCGCCCTGGATGGGTTGGAGATTGATGAAAAAGATATCACCACCAGCTACTTTTCCTTGCATTTTCCGGTAAGACCGGAGCGGGGACGGAAACCAGACTCGGAAAAGGGGCAGGAGCCCAAGATATATCGCGTCGACAACAAGATGCAGGTAACCGTTCGCGACCTTGAGAGAATCGACGCCGTTCTGGAGGGGGTGACTGAGGCGGGAGCCAACCTGGTGGGAGGGGTGCAGATTACAGTTGACGATCCACAGGAGATAGAAACGCAGGCTCGGAAACTGGCCGCGGAACAGGGAAAACAAAAGGCGCTGGAATTGGCGAAACTGCACGGCAGGAAATTGGGGAAGGCAATCGATATCAGCGAGGTAATCGGGGGGAGAGTTAGGAGTGCAGCACTGCGCGAAATGAGCGGGGGGGGAATAATTCGCCCAGGGGAGACGGAGATTTCCGTTCGTCTGCAGGTGACATACGAGCTCGACTGAGAAAAGGAGGCAAAAATGAAAAAATCCTCTGTAGTTATCGCGTTTGCGCTGTTCGGTCTATGGAGCTGCGCCAAGGAGGGAGACACGATCATTTCCCCGAACGAGGTGCAGAATCAGATTCACGTAGTCGGCTCGGCGACTATCGAGGCTGCGCCCGATATCGCCCAGGTGCAGCTCGGGGTGCAGACCTTTGCGGAGACGCTCGACGAGGCGATGGCCGAGAACAACCAGCGCGCCGATGGGGTGATCGCGGCACTGAAGGCGGGAGGCGTGGCGGAGGCGGATATAAAGACGACTTCGTTCAACGTGTACCCGCAGCGCGATTTTCGCAAGGAGGACGGTATCGGGGAGATCGTCGGCTACTGGGTGAACAATTCGGTGGCGGCCACCCTGCGGGATCTGAACAGCGTGGGACGGCTGCTGGAGGGGGCGATCGAAGCGGGAGCCAACAACGTCAACAGCCTGGCCTTCACGCTGGACGATTTTGAAGCGGTGCGCGCCGAAGCACGCGTCAAGGCGATGGAGAACGCGCAGGAACGGGCCGCTTCCCTGGCACAAGCGGCGGGGATGGAACTGGGCAAGCCGATTCGGATTGACGAGGTGGGGTACGGTGGAGGGCCGATATACAACAGGGGAGATTACGACGAAGCAATGGGTGCGGATATCGGCCAGGTGCCGGTGGCTCCGGGAGAACTGGTAGTGACGGCTCAGGTGGACGTCTATTTCGAAATCCACTGAATTCGGCTATGGCAGGTTTAAAAAAGGAGGAGGGGGCGTTTGTCGTCCGCCTCCTTTTTGTTTATCGTTTTGAGTTTGGGAAGGGACAATAAGTGTAGAAAGGTAAAGAAGATGAGAGTTTTGATGATCACCGACCTAGAGGGGGTCAGCGGGGTGGTCGTATGGGATCAGACGCGCGATACGAGCAGTTCCCACTACCAGGAGGCCCGCCGGTTGCTGATGGGGGATATTGGGGCCGCGGTAGATGGATGTCTGGCTGGGGGAGCGACCGAAGTCGTGGTGAGTGACGGCCACGGGGGAGGGTTTAATTTTGTGCCCGAGTTGATGCATCCCGGGGCCCGTTATTTGACGGGTAAGAATCGGCCACCGATCAGCCAGCGAGGAGAGGCTTACGAGGGTTTTGAAGCGGGGATACTCCTGGGTTTCCACGCCATGCAGGGAACGGAAAAAGGACTTTTGAAGCACACGCAGAGTTCGCGAGGGGGCAACCGTTACTGGTACAACGAACGGGAGTGTGGGGAACTCGCCCAGAGTTCGCTGCTGCTGGGGTACTTCGGCACGCCGGTGGTGATGGTAACCGGTGATGACGCCACTGCCAGAGAAGCTGGGGAATTGCTGGGTGATGAGGTAGTCAGGGTGGCGGTCAAGGATGCCTACGCCGAGGAGTTCGGATTGCTGCTTGCTCCAGAGGCGGGTCGGGCTCTCATCAGGGAAGGGGCAGAAGAGGCGATGGGGCGAATCGACCGGTGCCCCCCCCTGACCATGGAACTGCCTATCGAAGGGCGATTGCGTTTCCCGGACAAGAGTACGGCGGACGGTTTCCAGCCTCGCCGAGCCCGGAGGATCGACGACTATACCTTCGCGGCGACTTTCGAGCGGGGACTCGATATCTACGAATTCTGAACCAGTGACCAGCTGAGATAGGGCAGAGAACCTGAATCCAGGAGGGGGGAATTCCCGGGATCTCAGGCGAGACTTTGGCAAGATGAGGGGGCAGTTTGCGGAAAAATGTTGTGAAAACGATAGGGAGTTATATACTCTAGTGGTTTTTTGCATCTCTACCGGGAGATCGGGTGCAGGCCTGTTGGTTCGGGACCGGGCAAAAATGGGGGTCGATGGTCCATTTTTCCAGGGAATGCGGGTGTCTCTTCGGTATTACATTATGTCCCGAAAGGAAGTCTGAAGCCCAAGGGGAGCGGAGCGCACATGGGAGCGTCAATTCTGGCCGAGGTGTTCGGAGCACTGGAGACAGGAGTGCTCGAACGGAGGGAGGATGGCCTGTTCACCTGGTTGAGCGGTTTGCCGTCGTGGTGGGGGCGAGTCTGGGGAGAGGGCGGGGGAGATGCTTCGGCGTTGGATCTGGGTGGGAGGTTTCCCTTTCTGGAAAATTTCCTGATCGACGCGGAGATTTTCTGGACGTCGCCGTCGGGTTGTCGTCTGCGTTCGGGGATGTGGTACGAGATGGATGATGCGGGAGAAGAATGTCATCTGGAAGCATCCGCGGTGTGCGTGGCGGGGCGCAAGATACTACTGGTGGAATTGCTCAAGGTGGAGGAGGATGAGCGCCAGCGACTGATCCAGAAAGGGCGGGATAACCAGCTCGAATTTCTCCGCGAATTGGCCAAACACGAAAAGACCGAAGAGTTCCTGTACCAGGTGCAGGTAGAACTGGAGGCGCAGGTAGCTGCGAGGACTGAAAAGCTGAAGGCCGCCAACGAGGCGCTGCAGGAGGAGATCGGGGAGCGGACGCTGGTAGAGGAGAAGCTGCGCACTTCTCTGGAGGAGCAGGAGAGCCTGCTCGAGGAGAAAGAGACGCTGCTTCAGGAGATCCACCATCGCGTCAAGAACAATCTGCAGGTCATCTCCAGCCTGATCGACCTGCAGGCCAGGGATTTTGAGGAGGGAGAGATTCACGACCTGTTCTTAGAGAGCAGCAATCGAGTTCGATCGATGGGCTTGATTCACGAGAAGATGTACCAGTTCCAGCAGCTGACACAGGTAGACTTGCGGAGTTATATCCAGGCGCTGGCAAGCGAACTGGTCGAAGCGTATCGGATAGAACCGGGCCGGATTGGTCTGCAAGTGGATGCCGAAGAGGTGATTCTGAATGTCGAGGTCGGCATTCCCTGCGGCCTGATCCTCAACGAGCTCATTTCCAATGCTCTGAAGCACGGGTTCCCCGAGGGGAAGACCGGCACCATCCGGATATACGCCCGCATGGAAGCACTGGGACAGATCGTTGTCGGAGTGTGGGACGACGGAGTGGGTTTGCCTGAGGAAGTGAATCTCGAACGAGCCTCCTCTCTGGGGTTGACGCTGGTGCGCCAACTGACGCGCCAGCTCAGAGGGGAAATAATTCTGGAGCGGAATGAAGGGACCAATATCCAGATCGTTTTCGCAAATCCCGATGATGGTTCGGGACAGACTCAACCGCCGACTCGTACCGCGGGATAAAAGGGATGCTCCAGAAGAAGATCTGCATGCTGGGAGCTTTCGCCGTGGGGAAAACCAGTCTGGTTTCCCGCTTCGTGCACAGCATGTTCTCGGAGAAATACCACACAACGGTGGGAGTCAAGATCGACAAGAAGGTGGTTGAGTTGGAAGAGACATCGCTGGCAATGGTGCTGTGGGATCTGCACGGAGAAGACCGTTTTCAGAAGGTGCGCAGCTCTTACCTCAGGGGAATGTCCGGTTATCTTCTGGTAGTCGACGGGACGCGTCGATCGACGCTGAATACGGCTCGAGATCTGCGCCAGCGAGCCGAGGAAGTGGTGGGAGAATTGCCGTTTGTGCTGGTGTTCAACAAGGAGGACTTGAGAGCGGAGTGGGAGGTGGAGGAAGAAGAACTGGTGGAATTGCGGGGAGAGGGATGGCCGCTGATCGAGACGAGTGCAAAGAACGGCACTGATGTAGAGAAGGCGTTTACGATGCTGGCGGAGAAGATGTTGGGCTGAGTAGGAAATAGGATCGCCGATCCGAGGGGATGGTTCGATCCGGCCATTCTGAGGTTGAGATAGAGGAGAGAAATCGGAGTTCGAAAGAATCCACACCGAACAGAAAAAGCAGATCGAGGAAGAGGGCGATGAGCGCGGCTCCCAGGAAGACGGCAAAGAAGAAGAGCCCCAAGACAAGGGCCAAAAAGAAGACCCAAACCAGAGCTGGTGGGAAGGCATCCGCCAGGGCAATCGGCGGGAAGGTATCCGCCAAAGACAACAAGAGGAGTAGCTCGATGAGTGCCAACGAGAACAGCGAGAACCAGAGCGCCCAGAAAGCAGTCGCCGGCATCGGTGGAGCCCTGGGTGATGAGACGGCCGGAGCCGGCAACCTGGCCAAAGTCAGAGATATCCTCTTCGGGGCGCAGATGCGCGAAAACGACAAGCGCTTTTCCCGGCTCGAAGAGCGGCTTGTCAAGGAGATCGGCGAACTGCAGCAGGACAACCAAAAACGCCTCGAGTCGCTGGAACTCTATCTGAAGCAGGAGGTGGAATCACTGGTCGGTCGGCTAAAGGGGGAGCAGGAGGAGCGGGAAAAGGGATTGAAGGAGATGGCAAAAGAGCTGAAGGATATGGCCAGCGCCTTCGAGAAACGGGTGGGGCAGCTCAATGAGAAACTGGACAAAGGAGAGCGCAACCTGCGTCAGCACATTCTCGAACAGGCCAACAGCCTCAGGGACGATATGAAGCAAAATCAGGGGGAGCTGCGAGAGGCGTTGGATCAGGAGGCGCGGGAATTGCGGGATGTAAAGGTGGATCGGGCAGCCCTGGGAGACTTGTTCATGGAAGTCTCGATGCGGTTGAACGACCAATTCCAACTGCCCGAAACCGAATGATGCCAGTGGGGTCGGGTTGCTCGGCCGATCGGTATAGCGTCGGCCAGGTCGGCTTGCCCATGGTGGAACTGGCTGGATTATGAGCGATGTAGAAGATCGCGAAGAGGCACCCCCGGATCTTCCGGAGTCTTCGGAGACGGTGGAAGAAGGGTTGGGGTTGCTGCGCTCGTTGCTGTTGGGGGAAGAGCAGGAGAAGATTTCCCGAGTGCACGAGCGGCTGGAGGACCCGGAACTCCGCGCCGAAGACATCAGTCGGGTGCTGCCCGAGGCGGTGCTCATCCGCATGGGGAAGGATGAGAAGCTGACCAAGGCACTGACGCCGACTATCGAGGATTCGTTTCAGGTATCGATCAGAAGGCATCCCAGGGTCCTGGTCGACGTGATCGCTCCGCTCATGGGACCGGCCATCCGCAGGGCGATCTTCCAGGCCATCAACGGGATGGTGCAGTCGTTCAACCAGACCCTCGAACACAGCCTGTCGCGGCGGGGTCTGAAGTGGCGTCTGGAGGCGTTCCGAACGGGCAAGCCATTCGCCGAAGTGGTTCTGTTACATACCCTCGTATACCAGGTGGAACAGGTTTTCCTGATCCATCGAGAAACCGGGCTGCTGCTGCAGCACGTGGTGGCCGGTTCGGTGAAGGCGATGGATGCGGATATGGTCTCCGGTATGTTGACCGCCATCCAGGACTTTGTCCAGGATTCGTTTGGGGGGGACCGGGAGGATTCCCTGCAGACGATGCAGGTGGGTGAACGGACCGTCTGGGTGGAGCAGGGCTCTCAGGCGGTTCTGGCCGGGGTCATTCAGGGGAGCGCTCCCTCGCGGCTGCGGACGGTTTTTGAAGAGGCGATGGAGAGCATCCATCTGGAACAGAGGGAGGCCCTCCAGGAATTTGAAGGAGATGCATCGGTTTTCGAACCCTGCCGAGTGCATCTGGAGGAATGTCTCCAGTCGCAGTTCCGGGCAGAGGAGGAGCCAGAAAAAAAGAGCGCGTGGCCGGTTTGGCTCGGGCTGGCGGTAGTGGGCCTGGGACTGGGGGTTTGGGGTTATGGGGAGATGCGTGAAAGCAGGCGCTGGGATGCCTATCTGAAGCGGCTGGATGCAGAACCGGGAATTGTCGTGACGCAGGCGGAACGGCGGGATGGAGGATTTTTCGTCGCCGGTTTGCGCGATCCACTGGCGGCCGATCCCCGGGCTTTTCTGGGGGCGGCGGAACTGACTCCTGAACAGGTGGCCCAAAGTTGGGAAGCATACCTGTCCTTCCGACCGGAATTTGCGCTGCGGCGAAGCCAGCAACTGCTGGCCCCGCCGCCGGGGGTAAAACTGGAGATGGTCGAGGGGGCGTTGCACATCTCCGGAAGGGCGGCTCATGGGTGGGTCACCCGGGTAGAGGCCCTGGCTCGTGCAGTTCCCGGTGTCGTCGACGTCGAGCTAAGCGGACTCGAAGATGTGGACCAGTTGCGCCTGGACGCTCTGGAGAGGGAAGTGGAGGGAAAGGTGGTCTATTTCGGGCTAGGCAGCGCCCGTCTGGAGGAGGAATCCCGGGAGGATCTGGCAGCCTTGGCAGAGACCATTGGCCAGCTGGAGGAGACGGGAGAACTGCTGGGGAAAAGGGTGCGTCTCCTGCTGGCCGGGTATGCCGATGAGAGTGGATCGGAAAAGGCGAATCGAGAGATTAGTCAGAAGCGAGCGGACGAAGTCGCCCGGTTGTTGATCGCCGATGGGGTTTTGGCCAGCAACCTGCAGGCGACCGGAATGGGTTCGCTGGTGTCTGCTGGTGCGGGGGAGAGATTCCTGGATCTTGCGGGGGAGCGGAGGGTGGTTTTCAGCGTCGTTCTTACGGGGGGTGAGGATTGAGGGGGATAGCTTTCCAGATAAACGAAAATTTCCTGGCCCCATCCGGCGTCGATCTGAGCATCCCCTTCTGTCGCAATCTTGCCAACGGAGAATGAGAAGGATATGGCAGCTACGGAGGCGATCCGCAGGCAGTATGAACGGCACGGTGTACGGGGCTTCTACGAGCGCGATGGGGCCAGTTACCGGAATCCTCACGAAGAGGGCGTCCGGTCGGCGCTCGAGCTGTGCGTTTCTCGCTGGACCCTCGGCCTGCAACGGACGCTGGATCTCGCCTGTGGCAGTGGGGAAGTCACTCTGGCGCTGCTGGATTTGGGCTGCGATGAGATAGAGGGAATCGACCCTTTTACGGGGGATGCCTATTTCCGGAGGACCGGGAGAAAGGCGAGGCCGTTGTCGTTCGAGGAAATTGCCGAGGGGGCGCTGGCCGAAGAGCACTATAGTCTGGTCATCTGTAGCTACGCCCTTCACCTGTGCGAAATATCGCGTCTTCCCGGCCTGTTGGTCCAACTGGGGTTGATTGCTCCCGACTTGATTGTCGTCACGCCGCACAAGAAGCCGGAAATTCGGCGGGAGTGGGGGTGGCGCTTAGAGGATGAATTCGTCGCCGCCAGAGTCCGGTCGCGCCTGTATCGCTCCCTACTCTTTGATGCCGAGAGGGCGGTTGAGAAGTAGAGGAAATCGCTTTCTTTGGAAATTTGGGAATGAATGACCTGCCCGCAGCACTCAAAGAACTCATCTTTGCGGCGACTATCCGGCCCCGCCGGCCGGCTTTTCTCGCCGTGGATCGGAAAGGCCGCCTGGGGCAGCAAGGGGGAGAACTCGAGCGCTACGGATTGGGTCGTTTGCACGAGGGTGATCGCGTGGAGGAAGAGGTTTTCTGGCTCCAGGACCTGTTCCCTTTGCAGGAGGAGTGCCAGTTTTTTCCATGGATCCAGACCGGAAATGGTTTAGCAGTCGATCTATACCTCTTGAAGGGGATGGAGGAGGATTGGGTGCTGTTGTTGGAGGCTACGCAGGAGGAAATCCAGCGTCGAGAGATGCAGCAGGTGGCCAACGAATTTTCTCTTACGAGGGAGCGGTTGGAAGGAGAGGGAGGGCGTAAGTCCGGGGATGCGAGGGAGTGAACGGGCTGGCGATGGGGATAAAAAAACGGGGCGCACCAGGATATGCCTGGTGCGCCCCGTTTAACGACGAAAAAGCGGCTATATGTATTCGACCACGTCCGTAGGCAGGCACTTGAGGTCGCGACAGATGTTCGACAGGGTATAGGGATCCATGCCCTCGGCCCCTTGTTCGATGGTTTTTTTGATGTGTTGATAAGTAGTGAGGTTAATTTCGGGTTTGCGATCTTCCAGGAGTTTTTCTATGGCTTTTTGTTTGAACCGAATCATGGATAGTGCACCTTTCGGGTTGAGCGAGACCATAAATCGAACCGAGTATCTATTAAATTATTATATGCATCGTGGGGTCGGTAGTCAAAACAATCCGGGGTGGAGAGGAAGGTAAAAGGATGCGACTGTACGCCACTTCGGATCTGCACGTCGACTTTGAGGAGAACCGTCGATTTGTCGAGCAACTTTCTCCCGCCGAATTCACAGAAGATGCCTTGATCATAGCGGGTGACGTGGCGCACCGCCTGGACCTCATCGGTGAGACTTTGGACCTGCTAAAGCGAAAATTCGGGGAAGTATTCTACGTACCGGGCAATCACGAACTGTGGGTGGGGAAGAATGGGGAAGACTCGGTGAAAAAGTTCTTCCGCATACTCGAACTATGCGACCAACTGGGGGTGCGCACCGGTCCTGCCGAGATGGAGGGGTGCCGGATTGTGCCCCTGTTCTCCTGGTACGACGACTCGTTTGATGGGCGAGTGGATGACCCTTCTCTGCAGAACTGGGTAGATTTCCGCCACTGCCGCTGGCCATCAACCGTGGAAGCGCCTGCGCTTTTCTTTGCCGGTCTCAACGGGGACCGCATCCGAGCATCCTCGGAACCGACAGTCAGTTTTTCTCACTTCCTGCCGCGGCCGGAACTGCTGCCGGACCGACACTTCCTGCGTTTCAAAGGGCTCCCCCAGGTGGCGGGAAGTGCGTCGATTGAGAGGATGGTCCGGCAACTCGGAGCCCGGGTGCACGTGTTCGGACACAGCCACATCCGCCGGGACGTGGTGTTGGAAGGGGTCCGCTACGTGCAGCACCACCTGGGCTATCCACGGGAGCGGCGGGACAGATCGTTCGAGTTGAAGCAGATCGACTGGAATCTATCCGCAGACACCGAACCGTTACAGTCGGAGTAAGCCGGGAGGTAGGGACAGATGAGGAAGGGATCGGAGTATTTTTGAGAGACCCTTCGGCTACCTGAAATCCGGAACTCCTTCGGAGCAGATAGCCGGATTTCAGGTAGCCGGATGGAAGTTACTCGTAGCGCAGGGCGTCGATCGGGTTGAGGCGAGCAGCCTGGCGAGCGGGATAAATGCCGAAGCCGATACCGACGGCGGCCGACACCCCGAAGGCCAGAGCGATGGTCCAGAGCTGGACGATGGTGCGCCAGCCGGCGTACAAGGTGATGATTTTGGGCGTGCTGTACCCCAGGAGCACCCCGATGACGCCGCCGAAGAGGCTGACCAGCAGGGACTCGACCAGGAACTGGGAGAGGATGTCGCGTCGCCGGGCGCCCAGAGCGCGGCGGATGCCGATCTCGCGAGTGCGCTCCAGGACCGAGGCGAGCATGATGTTCATGATGCCGATGCCGCCGACCAGCAGGGAGATGCCGGCGATGCAGCCCATGACCACGTTGAAGATCGCCTGAGTCTTCTGGCTCTGACGCATCAACTCCTCGGGGATGGCGATCTTGAAATCCTCGACCCCCCGGTGGCGGCGGTTGATGATGGAGCGGATGATGCGCGCCCCTTCGGAGAGTTGATCGGGATCGCCGATTTTGACGGTGATCTGGGTTAGCTCTGCCTGGCCGGGCTCCCAGTGGAAACGGCGCAGGATGGTAAAAAGAGGGACGTAGATATCCTCGTCGGTGTTGCGCACCTCGAGCACGCCCCCGATTTTGCCGCCGGCCGCTCCCTTGTCTTCCAGCACGCCGATAACGGTGAACCACTGGTTGCGGATTTTCACCCGCTTGCCCAGCGGGTCGTCAAAGAAGAAGAGGGCCCGTTTGGCATCGCTGCCGAGGACGCAGACGCGCCGCGCCTCCAGCATGTCATCCTCGGAGAAGAAGACGCCGCTGGCCATGACTGCGTTGAGCACGGTGAGATAGTCGGGGGTGGTGCCGACGACCATGGTGCGGAAGTTGTTGCCAACCGCCTGGACCTTTATCTGGAGTTCCCGCTGCGGGGAGACATACTCCGCCATGGGGACGATTTTGGCAATCGACTGGGCATCGTCCCAGCTCAAACCCCGGGAGCGGTTCTGGTCTGAATCGACCTCCTCTGCGCCCTCCCCCTCCTCGCTCTTATCCCAGTGCTGGACGATGATGTTGGAGATCCCCATCTGGCGGATCTGCTCCAGGGATTCCTGCTTGGCCCCTTCGCCGATGGAGAGCATGGCGATGACTGCGGCGACGCCGAAGATGATGCCCAGCATGGTGAGGATGGTGCGCAGCTTGTGCGACAGCAGGCCGACCATACTGAGGGAAAAGGTCTCGCGCAAATCCATATTATTGCACCTGGGGACCGGATGAAGTGGAGCCTTCGGCCTGGGCCATGCCCCCGACGTCGTCGCCGGCCAGCGTCGGATCGCGCAGGGCGATGCGGTCTTCGGGTGCCAGACCTTCCTCGATAATGACGTAATCGGCGTTTTTCTTGCCGAGTTTGACCTCGGTCTCTTCGGGCTTGCCGTTGTTCATGCGGTAGACTACCGTTCTGCCGTCCTTCTCGAAGATCGCATCCAGAGGGACGTAGAGGGGCAGGGGCACCTCCTCGGCGATCACCTCTTCGGTGGCTTCCTGTTGCACCGAGTCCGGTTTGGCTTCGGGCGGGGAGGGAATGGTCTCGATGATGACTTCTGAGGTGGCGGTCATGCCCGGTTTGAGGCGCTCGTCCTCTTCTTCGATCTTGACGATGATATCGAAGACCTTGACGTTCTTTTCCCCCTCTTTTTCGCGGCCCAGCGAGGCGATGCTGGTGACTTCGCCGTGAAAGGTCGGTTCGGGAAGGGCATCGAGCTTGATGGTGGTCTTCTGGCCGACCTGGACCTTGTCTACGTCCACCTCGTTGACGTAGGTCTTGACTTGCATGTTCGACAAATCGGGGAGGGTGATGACATTGACTCCCCCCCAGATTTCGTCGCCGACGCGGATCTTTTCCGGGCGCTCCCCCTTCCAGACCTTGCCGTAGACTACCAGACCCGGTTTTTCCGCTTTGATGGTGATGCTCTCCAGGTCGCGCTTGGCCTTATCGAGGTCGCGCTCCTGGCGGGAGATGCTAAGCTCCCGTTTTTTTAGATCGGCGCGGTCGATGATCTTTTGCGACTCTAGCTTTTCCACCGCCTGCTGGTAGCTCAATTTGGCCTTGCGCGACTCGATTTGCGCCTCTTCTTTGGCCACCGTGGCCTCGAAAGCCATGCGTTCTTCCCGGAGTTCGGCCAGGCGCAGATTGGCTTCCTGATCCTCGATAGCCCCTTCCAGGCGGGAGAGATCCGCCTTTTGCGTCGCCTGGGTTTTTTCCATGTCGGCCTGGGCGCTTTCGAGGGACTGTTCATTGTCGGTGAGCCGCTTTTTGAAGTCGGTCTCCTCGAACTGGACGAGGAGATCTCCGATTTCGGCCTGTTCCCCTTCGGGGAAGAGCTCTACTATCTTGAGCTGGCCGCGCACTCTCGGGGCGACGACGTTTTCGGCCTTTACGGCTTCCAATTCCCCGCCCTTCAGAGTCAGCGAGATGAGGAACTCCCCCTGTTGTACGGTGAAGGTGGGAATGGAGGCGCCCCCTTCGTCCACTACCTGACGGGAGGCGAAAAACAGGCCGATCAGGATTACCCCCACCAAGCCCAGAAGAAGCCAGCGCTTCTTGCCGTTGAGCCCGTTGGCAGTTGGAGAGGATGATTCTCTGGATTCTGTCATGGATTTGTCCTCAAATAGTTCATTTTTGCGTCGGGTCTTTGAGGGCGATTAAATCCCCCTCTTCGAGACCGGAAAGGACTACCGCTTCGGTGGCGTTGCGCTTGCCCAGTTCCACTTCAATTGGATCAAAGGAACGGCCGTCGAGGCGGTAGACTATCGTCTTTCCTTCTCTCCAAAAGATCGCGTCCAGCGGGATGGCAAGAGCATCGACAACGGTCCCGACGACGACTTCCACTTCCGCCGACATGCCCGGTTTCAGGCGCGCATCCTGTTCTTCGATATCGACGACCATCTCGAATACCCGGATGTCGGGAGCCCCCGGCTGGGGAGTGGCCATCGGGGCCAGCAAAGAGACCTTGCCGGTGAATACCGGGCCGGGAAAGGCCTCCAGACGGATGAAGACCTTCTGCCCCACTTCCATGCGCTTGAGATCCATCTCGCCGATCAGGCTGAGCACCTGCATTTTCGATAGATCGGGAATTTCGAGCAAGGCCCGACCGCCCCAGACCTCGTCGCCGACGGCGACCTTGGATTGCTCGTCGGTGCCCGGTTTCCAGATCTTGCGATAGACCACGATGCCTGGTTTTTCAGCGTAGACGCTGGTCCGCTCGTAGTCGTCTCTGGCCTCTTCGTAGCGCTCCTGGCGCCGGTTGATATTGCGCTGGTGGTTGAACAGATCTACCCGATTGATCACCTCCTGGGCGGTGGAGTCCTCTCTGGCCTCGATCAGGGCACGCTTGGCTTTGTCCAGGCGGATCTTGGCCTGCTCCTTCTCGATCGGGGAGCTGAGTTCGGCTCGTTGGAGGCCCAATTCGGACAGGCGGAACTGAGCTTCCTGCTGCTGGATACGGCGCTTGATATCGGCCAGGCGCTGTCCACGCTGGGCTTTGGCCTTTTCATAGTCGGCTACCGCCTGTTCGAGCTGTCCTTCCCGCTCGATCATCCCCACCTCGAATTCGGCCGGATCGAACTGGAGCAGCAGATCGCCCACCTCCACCTGTGCCCCTTCGGGCCACAGGTGGAGGATCTTCAGGCGGCCCCGAATCCGGGGGGATATCACTACCTCGCCACTGGCGGCCTGGACTTCACCGCTTTCGATTTGGGCGGTGTAGAAGTCGCTGCGTTCCAGCTTTTGGGTGGGGAAATCCTCGGGCACGGTTTCGCAGGAGGCGATCAGGAGCGCCGTCAGGAGGGGCACGCCGACGGCGAGGAGCCAGGCGCGGTAAGAGGTTAAAGATGTGCGTCGATCGATGATCATATCTGCCTGACGGATTCCTCCACGGGATTGTCGCTTTCGATGAGCCCGTCGCGGAAGCGGACGATGCGGCGGCTGTGTTGGGCGATGTGTTCTTCGTGGGTGACCAGGATGATGGTATTGCCCTGATCGTGGAGATGGTGGAACAGCTCCATGATCTCCTCCCCGGTGCGGGTGTCGAGGGCGCCAGTCGGCTCGTCGGCCAGAATGATGGCCGGGTCGTTGACCAGGGCGCGGGCGACCGCCACCCGCTGGCGCTGACCGCCCGACAGTTCGTTGGGGCGGTGGTGCATGCGCTCGGTCAGGCTGACCGCTTCTAACGCCCGTTCGGCCCGTTCACGGCGCTCGCTGGAAGGGATGTTGCTGTAGACGAGAGGCAGTTCGACATTGCCCAGGGCGTTGGAGCGGGGCAGCAGATTGAAAGTTTGGAAGACGAAGCCGATCTCCTCGTTGCGGATGCGCGCCAACTCGTCGTCGTCCATGTCGCTGGCCAGCTGGCCGTTGAGCACGTAGCGGCCAGCTGTGGGCACGTCCAAACAGCCGAGGATGTTGAGCAGGGTGGATTTTCCGGATCCGGACGGTCCCATGATGGCGACGTATTCGTTGCGGTGGATGTCGAGATCGACGCCGCCCAGGGCGCGCACCTCGGTGGTGCCCATCTGATAGATCTTGGTGAGCTCGCGGATCTCGATTATCGGTTGATTGCTGTCGCCGTTATTATTCAAGAGCCTTCAGGTTCTCCTCTGCAATCCAGCCGACAACGGTGGTCGAGGGGATGCGGACGTAGCTCCAGTTAGCAGAATCTTCCGGAGGCATTTCGAGCAGCAGGACGGTGCCCGCATCGATATTTTGGACCGTTGGGTTATCGATTCCCGGTCCCCGATACAGGATGGCGGGAGCGGTGACTACCATCATTCTGGCCAAAAAGGCGTCGATCGTGCGCCGGTACACGGCGATGGCGTCGACGGCGTAGTCGTTGGCAGCGGTGATGCGCACCGAAGCCAGCGTGCTGTAGCGCCAGCTCACGCCGATGATTGGAGGCGCCTGGTTCCGGAGTTCGACGATTTGCGCCGGCACATCCGGTTTGGGCTCGTTGGCGCCCTCTACGGTGAAAATACCGGTAACCAGGGCCTCGGTATCCGGATTCTGGGGGCTGGGACTCGCCTCCCAGCGCACCAGTTTTCCCTCCTGGTAGGTTTCGAGCACGTAGACTCTGGTCAACTCCTCAAAAGAAGAGGTGATCCCTCGGTATTCGCATTCGGCCTGCTGCAGACTGCCGATGTCCCGCTCCACGTTCCGTTGGGGAGGAGGATTGAAGGAGGGGAGCAGGATGATCGCCAGTGTGAGGGCAAGGCCGATGGCGAGGGGAAGTGTGTGGGAGGGAAGGCGCACCGTTTTGTCGATTTTTGGCGAGATTGGCCACCGCTGGAAATGGAAATATCGAGATCCGCCCAATTCAGTATATATTGTTATATATCCTACCCGAGTTGGGGAACCTTGTCAAGGAAAGAAGGAAGGTATGTCGCGCTGGGATAAATTCTTTATAACCAGTAGATATTGACATTCATGGTGAGATCTGCCGTTGGCAACAGGCTGCCCCAGATCGCCGCCGATCTGGTGAGACGTCCCGGTCACAAATCTGTCCCCATTGGATTCCACCTTCCTCATTTGGCCTATTAGGGCAGCCTCGTCCGTTATCCTGGCCGATCTCTACACGACATTCCGCAAGGCCTCCGCGTGAAAACAGGCACTTACGTGCGAGGCATGCGTGGGATAGTATTGATAAATCCGCCTATAGTGAGTCTCCATCTCATCTGCGCGGCCCCGAGATCGTCCAGCACAGGCGATTTCCGGGGGCAATTCAAATTGATGCACTGGAGGGAATTGGGTATAGTGGGAAGTAGGTATCCCTCATCGCGATTACAGGTAAACTATGAAACAGAAACCGACCCCCGAAGAAACCGCATCCGACGACGCTGATCGACCCTACTGCTCTTCCCGACCTGAAGATGGGAACCCACTGCGGCTTTGGTATGTCGATGACTTGATTGATCTGTCCCGCGATCTTCCCATGGTCCAAGTCAACATCCACGACTTGGATGTACTGGACCGTGTTGCATGGTATGGGGACAACTCTCATCACGGTCGGCTGACAGTCCGACAGGTTGCCAACCATATGAAGAAGATTGAGGAAGCCGATCTGAGTTACCCAATCATCCTGTCAGCGGACGGGAAGCTACTTGACGGATTCCATCGTGTCGCAAAGGCTTACTACCTTGGAATCGACACACTACCCGCCAAGCGCTTCACATCGGATCCAGCGCCTTTCAACCAAAGGGACATGCGCTACTGGCTCTACGACACGTACTTCGGGGAGAAATGACACAACAAGCCGTCGCGTGCATTCTCAGCATGTAAACTCGTTCCACAGATCCCCCTCACAGCCCTGCTTATTGCGGGGCTTTTTCGTTGATGCGCGGGTGGGAATTGCGTATCGTGGGGGAAACAAGGAGGGACGCCATGGCTATCGAAGAGCCATTGGAGCGCCGCGCCAAGTGCTACTGGATAGGGTTGGTGCTACTGGTCGTTCCGCTGTTCGTCTCTTGTGCGAATGTCAACCCAAAGACCTACGGTCGCTGGGAGGGCACGGCTCGTTTTTTCGATCGAGGGCTGCACAAAGAATACGGCAAGTTCTCGGTGGCCTTTGAGGTGCATGCTGACAACACGGTCACCGGTACCGTGGGTGCTGCCTCGATCAAGGATGGCAAAGTGAGGGGGTGGCTGTGGGGGCACGATGAGGTGACGGGACGACTTGAAGGCTCGGTATTTGAAGAGGGGAGCCTTCCTGGGCAACACAAAGACTGCGCAGTCTTCGGCATCCCTTCTGCGAAGGAATCCAGCAAGGGCAGCGAACTGCACCTGAAGACCAACTACTACTGGGATTCCACCATGCGAGAGTGCGGTCTGAGCCTTGAAAAGATCGCTGATTCCAATGACACCCGCACGCTGCCGCCGGGGAAGTAGCGCACCAAATCACCTACGGGCTTGAGATCGGCCCGCACAGGCGATTCCACGGAGCTTTTAGCGTTGATGTGCGGGTGCGAATTGTGTATCGTGGGGGCACCGGAACGCTTTTTTTGTGCTTGATCGCCGGTGATTGGGTTGCTTACCTTCAGGGTACAATGTCTGCGGTACCTCTCTTTCCCAGGGGTTGAACTCCATGGTGTGCCGCATCGATCCACTCAGGATGATCATCCTCGGGCTTATTCTACTCCTCATTCTACCCTATTCTGCTCACGCCCATAACGGCGCGGTGGCCATCGCCGTGCCGGTGCAAGGGATCGCCATCGATGGGGATCTGTCGGACTGGCCCGGAGGGATGGAGAAGTATGCCATCCGATCTTTCGAAACCAGAGAGAGTTGGGTAGGCGAGACAGATTTCCAGGGCTTCTTCCGGATCGGTTACAGCCGTGCGGAAAATGCGCTCTACCTGGCCGTGGAAATGCGGGACGACTCGGTCGTCCTGGAATCCGGTTGGAACGCACAGGACGGGTGTGGGGTGTCTGTGGACGCGGTGCACGCGGAAAAGGAATGGGAATTCGGTCAGTACCGCATGCAGGGAAGCGAAGTGGGGGTGTTCGGGAAGGAGGTAGATCTCGATCAGCTGGAAGTCGCGGTTCAGCGCACGGCCGATTTTCACCGGTACGAGTGGCGGATCGACATCGGAAAGAAGACTGGAGGAACCGTACGACTACGGCCGGGAATGACCCTGGGTGTAGATGTGGGGCTGGCCGATAAGGATGGAGAGGGGTTGTTTTCATGGGTTACTTGGGGACCAAACGACACCAATTCCCCGGTGTTGGGAGACGTGATACTCGTCGAGACCGGGCGCACGGGTGCGCTGAATGGACGGCTGGGGTGGGAGGGCGAGGACGCGGGTTTCCGCAATGGACAGGTGAGGATTCAGTCATTGAAATCCGACGATCTGTGGGTACTCATTGCGACCGACCGGAATGGGGAGTTCGATGTGGATCTGCCCTCCGGGGAGTACCGGGTTCAACCTGTTTGGCCGGCCGGTGGGGGAAAGAGGGTAATCGTCCAGACGGGCCGTCCGACAACCGTGCAGCTGACCGTGCCTCCTCCCCGGGAAGAGAAAGTAGCGGCAGGTAGAGGAAGGGGACACTGGCAAACCTTCAGCGTGCCCGATGGACTGGTGTCCAACACCGTGTACGCCATTCACCAGGACGGGAAAGGTAACCTGTGGTTCGGGACCGAGAACGGAGTGAGTCGATACGACGGGCGGGAGTTTACCTCATTTACGAAGAAAGACGGCCTGGCGGCCAACTGGATAAATGCGATCGGGGAAGATGACGAAGGAAACCTGTGGTTCGGATGCAGTTGGCAAGATAAAGGAATAAGCCGATACGACGGGGAACGCTTCGTCACTCTTACGATCGAGGATGGTCTGGCCAATAGTAATGTTAGGGTAATCGTTAGGGATAGTGCCGGGAATCTGTGGTTCGGCACAGCAGGAGGAGGCGTGACTCGGTACGATAGCCGACAGGATGTCGGGAAGCGCTTCGTCACCATTACCACTGAGGATGGTCTGGCCGGGAACTGGGTGCTTTCCATTCTGGAAGACCGGAAGGGGGCCCTGTGGTTTGGCACTAACAATGGGGTGAGCCGGTACGACGGGCGAGGCTTCACCTCCTTCACTACTGAAGACGGCCTGGCCCACAATGGGGTTTCGGTCCTGCTGGAAGACGAGGAAGACAACCTGTGGTTCGGCACATGGGGCGGACTCAGCCGGTATGACGACCGACAGGTTGTCGGGGAGCGTGTCGTCACCTTTACCACCGAGGATGGTCTGCCCTATCCTCAGATTCGCTCCCTGCTGGAGGACCGTGAAGGCAATTTGTGGCTGGGAACGGGTGCCGAAGACGATAGGCAGAAGGGGATGCTGGTCCGGTACGATGGGGAAGAGTTCGTCCCCTTCACCGCCGAAGACGGCCTGGCCCACAATGTGGTTTCGGCCATGCTGGAAGACGAGGAAGGCCACCTATGGTTCGGGACCGGCAACCTGGGCTTGGGAGGGGGGGTGAGTCGGTACAGCGGGAACCAGTTCACCAGCTTCACGACCCGGGACGGGCTGGCACAAGACAACGTGTCGGAGATAATGGAGGACCGGAAAGGCGACCTCTGGATAAGCACTGGCAAGGGCGAGACGAGAACTTTCGCCCGGTACGACGGGGAAGCGTTTGTCCACTACGCAGCTGCGCAGTGGACATCAAAAGGGGGTGGGATTGCACTGCTGGAGGACCGTCAGGGGAATCTGTGGTTCGGCCGCAATCGCTACGATGGCCGGTTTTTCACCAGTTTTACCGGCACCGACGAACTCCCCCTCCATCCCTGGCATTGGTCGGCTGCCACCACCGAAGATAAAGTGGGCCATCTGTGGTTCGCTCTGTTTTACGGGGGGGTCGTCCGGTATGACGGCAAAGCGTTCATGCCGTTCACCGATATCGATAATCTGGCATCGCTGGGTGCGCGCTCCCTGCTGTGGGACCGGCGCAACCGGCTGTGGTTCGGCACCTGGCACGGCGGGTTATTCCGCTGGGATGGAGAAGGGGAAGAGGCGGTCCATTTCACCATGGAGGACGGCCTGGGGGACGACGGTATTCACTGTCTCTTCGAAGACCGAGACGGCCGGTTGTGGATCGGCACCTGGAACGGCGGGGTGAGTTGGTGCGACCCGTCAGAGAAGGGAGAGGAAGCCTTCCACACCCTTACTCAGAAAGATGGATTGGCCGGCAACTGGGTCACCTCGATCGACCAGGATCGACACGGACGCCTGCTCTTGGGCACCATGGGTGGAGGCGTCAGCTTGTACGACGGGCTGGTCTTCCAGAGCCTGGACACCCGCGACGGCCTGGCCAGCAACATCGTCTTCCATGTGATGCGGGACAGTCGGGAAGATATCTGGTTCTGTACAGAGGGCGGGTTGACCCGGTACCGGCCGGTCTCCACTCCTCCACCGGTGGAGATCGTGGACGTGGTCGCCGATCAGAGGTACGGTCCGGCGACCGAGGTGCGACTTCCCACCACCCAGGATCACCTGGCTTTCCTTTTCCAAGGACGCAGTTTCAAAACTCGCTTGGGACAGCTGGCCTATGTGTATCGGCTGGAGGGATACGACGATGAATGGCGGACTACGCGAGAGGAGCAGGTGGCGTACCTGGATCTTCCGATCGGCAAGTACCGGTTCCAGGTGAAGGCTGTGGACCGAGACCTGAACTACTCGGAGGAGCCAGCTCAGGTGCGCGTAACGGTTCATCTGCCGTATGCCCAACTGGGGCTCATCGTTGGACTGGGACTGGCGCTGTTCGGGCTGATCGTCGTCTCGGGATATGCGCTCAAGAAACGCCACGATCTGTTCGTGGAGATGGAAGAAGAGCTCGACACGGCTCACGATATGCAGATGAGCCTGATGCCTGCGGAATCTCCTGAAATCGACGGCTTCGACATCGCCGGACGCTGCCTTCCGTTCAACCACGTGGGTGGCGACTTCTTCCAGTATTTCCCCCAGGATGGCAAGCTATCCATCTGCATGGCCGATGTGACCGGTCACGCCATGGAAGCGGCGGTGCCGGTGATGATGTTTAGCGGGGTGCTGAAGACCGAAATACGCCACGGCGCGCCCTTCGACCAACTCTTCGATCAGCTCAACCGCACCATGCACGATGCTCTCGACAACCGCACCTATGTTTGCTTCTGCATGGGGGAGCTGGATATCACCGCTCGTGCTTTCCGTCTGGCCAATGCCGCCTGCCCGTATCCATTCCACTTCCACGCCGTTACCGGTGAAGTGGAGGAGATGCAGGTAGATGCCTATCCGCTGGGCGTCCGGGAGGGAACGATCTATACATCCATCGAGACGGAGCTGGAGCCGGGAGATCGCATCATCTTCTGCTCGGATGGTATCGCCGAATCGACCAATATGCAGGAGGGGATGTTCGGCTTTGAGCGGACCTCGGAGACGATCCGTCAGGCGTGTGTGGAGGATCTGTCTGCGGAGGCGCTAATCGACCGACTGATCGATGCGGTGCAGGACTTTGCCGGCGATATGCCGCAGGGAGATGATATGACCGTCGTGGTGTTGAAGATAGAAGCCTGAGGAGACGAAAATGAGCGAATTGACAGCCACCGTGGAACAGATACAGAGCATTCCTGTGATCCGACTATCGGGTTACCTGTCGTCGGAATCAGCCGGTCCTCTGGAGGACGCCTTCCAGCAGGTAGCCGATGCGGAGAAATTGCTGTTGGTCTTTGCAGAGAAGGCGTTCATCAACAGCGCGGGATTGGCGGTGTTGTTCGATCTGATTCTGCCGGCGAAAGACCAGGGGAGGCAGTTCCGGGTGGTGCATCCGGCGAAGCATTTCCGCAAGGTGTTTGACATCGTGGGGATGAGCAAGGATGTGGAGGTATTCGAGGGAGAGGAGCAGGCGATAGCGGGTTGGTGAATAGGTTTCCGAATCAACCACAAGATGTAGGTCTGGGGTTCCTTGCTCCATCGGACGCTGTGGGGCAATTCTGACAATGGAGAAGGGGGATTCTCGCTACTATGCCAGTATAATAGGGATCTTTAGGGACTGAGAAAGACTATCCCTTTGCATTAGAAAAACTCATCGATCCTCCCCTGTTTTTCATAGATCGTCTTGGCCGGAAAGCAGTACTGCCAACCCCACTCTATCTCTGCCTGGGGATACTTGCGGGCTAGGGCCTCGGGTAATACCACGCTTCCGTATCCTTTCTTCAGGTCGGCCTGGTGCAGAATGTGAACACGCCGCAGTTGGGTGTGCAACGGTTCCCGAAGGGCTTCCGGCAACATCGTCCGGCGACTCTTCTGCCCCTTGCCGTCGTAGATGACAATCTGGTTCAACTCAAAATCGATGTCTTTGACGCGCAAGCGCAGACATTCCGCGATGCGCAAACCCCTTCCATATAGAACCTGAATTACGAGTTTTTCTACTCCCTCCATGGTATCGATTATTCGTCTGGCTTCATCTCGACTTAACACGGTAGGAAGGCGCTGAGGGCGTTTGGCTCGAACCGCTTGTATCGATTCCTTCAGTTCCTTGTGGAGCACATGTCGATAGAGGAAGAGCAAGGCGTTGAAAGCCTGGTTCTGAGTCGATGCGGAGACTTGCCGTCGGATGGCCAGGAAGGAGAGGAAGGCTTCGATCTCTTGCTCTCCCATTTCCAGAGGATGTCGTTTCTGGTGAAAGAGGATGAATCGTTTGATCCAAAGGACATAGGTCTTCTCCGTGGATCGGGAATAGTGCTTTCGTCGAATCGTCTCGCGGACCTGATCGAGGAGCTTTTTCGGGGCAGGCATTTTCTTTTTGCTTGGTCTCCGGATTTGAAGTATGATATACACCGATGTAATATTTTCATCACACTCCCGGCTTAATTACTGGGGAAAGGGAGGGGATGAATAGGCTTTGAGAAAGAATTAAGCAAATCTCGGACCCGTATCTTTTGCGTGGATATGCTTCACTTCTGCTAGCATAGGGGAGATACTCGACATATTTGTTGCTCAATAATAGTTATGGCAACGAGAGAGGTGGTAGATGAAGGCGATCGACTATTGCAGGGCTTTGTTCGAGGAGCACATTGAGCCTGCCGTGCGGGACTCTCTTCCGGAGGTGCTTCCACACTTGAGTGCCGGGGTCATCGGGAGCGGGTCTCAAGTGCTTGGATTCGATGACGAGCGATCCCAAGACCACGGCTGGGGTATTGCCAGCTGCAAGTTTCTGCTCCCTCCTGAGCTAGTCGTCTCTCTCGGATCCAGTCTACAGAAGGTGGTCACGGAAGCCGTACCCGAGTCGTTCATGGACTTGTCATCTAGGGAACACCTTGGAGACAACCCGATCTGCGTTACGTCGATAGATGCTTTCTTCGAAGAGCACTTCTATGGGGCGCATCCGCCAGGCACAGTGCCAGATTGGGCTTCAGCGGACGCGAGCCGGCTTCACTATGCACGTTCAGGATCCATCATCCATGATCCGTCCGGAGCCCTGTCTAATCGCGTGCAGGAGTTCCGTGATTCGTACTACCCCGAGGATGTCTGGAGATGGAAGGTAGCCAGCAGTCTCTGGTTGGTTTGGCACTACGGAGACTATAACTCCTTCGGCAGGCTCTCCCATCGAGGTGACGGAGTCGGGCTCCTGATCGGCCAAGGACACTGTGTAGCTCACTCCATGGAGCTCATTGTCCTTTTGAATCGGGAGTTTCCAGTCTACTGGAAGTGGCTCCATCAGCAGTACAGGAGACTTCCCAAGTGGATGGACGAGACCTATTCGTTCTTCCAGCAACTCGACTCGACCTCCGACATCCGGACTCGTGGCTTGGCCATCAGAGATCTCTGTGAACAGCTTCGACAGGTGATCTGCGAAGCGGGGCTTGTTCCTGACAGTTCATGGAGGAACTACATGGCCTCAAAGGACATCGCGGCTCAGATTGAGGATGAGGAGGTTCGCCAACTGATTCGCGATGAGGAGCCGAGGTTCTTCTGCTGGTGAGGCGCCTCGGGGGTGAAGGACGGAATTGCCCAGCCATAACATGGCTTGCAGCATCCAGAGTAGTACGCACCGTGATCCCTATGGTAACTCACCCGGCGAGATCGCCGTATCGGTCTGCCAGTGCGACTCTGGCGGCTGCTGAAGCCAGCGTTCGGCGACTTCTATAAGAAATCCTAATCCTGTGTAACGCTGGCACGATTACTTATACTATCGAATCACGGCGATATCGGTTGTAAAATCATTATCAAGAGGCGCGATTTTCACTCTCCCAATCTATCCTGTCTACCCCAATATCTTGGGATAGACACACCGTTTCCAGATTACTCTTTTTTTTTGAGGCTTGGCCTGGACCTCATCGGGAAGCCCGGACCTTCGCCAGAATCTTGGCCTTCACCTGTTCGGGCAGATCTGGCCAGGCGTCCACCACTTCGGCCAAGTCGGCGGGGAACTGGTACTCTTCTGGTACTCTTTTCGGATGCACGGATCTGTCTTGCTTCTGCACGGAATCGTTCGGTTTTTGTCTCTGGCTGATACTGGGCGAATCTGCTAAGGTGTTGTCATGTATGGATTTTGCGCAGTTTTGTTCGGCTTTTGTATCGGAAGTGTTTATCTCAGAATTTCTTGAATCCGGGTTCGAATCCCGCCGCCTTCAGAATCAATGTGAAGTACGTCGTTCGTTTCCCTTATAATCCCTCCTTTGCTTCCTTCTTCGACTATGAAGTTCGGGATCTCCTCATGCTTCTGGAGGCACTTCTCCAGGAAATTAGACCCAGTAGATATTGTTGTCGGTCATACCCGTGAAGAAGTCGATGATCAGCCACAGGCCGGCCACGGCGAATTGGCCCAGGATGAGGCCCAGGAAGAAGGGGCGGGCGCGTTTGAAGAGGGCCGGCCCCCCGTATTTGAGGATGATGCTTTTGAGCATCCAGGCCAGGAAGACGCTGAAGGAGATGTAGTTGGTCATCGAGATGGTGCTGACGGCGAAACCGAGCGGATGCAGGGGCCACCAGAGGAAGTTGTGGCGAGCGAGCATGAGCAGGGCCATGACCGAGCCGCCCAGGAGGGTGGAGATCCAGCCGATCAGGTCGGGCCCGTCCGGATTGTTCAACTCGCCCGTGATGTAGTTGAAGGGGTAGGCGGGGCCACCGGTTGGACCGAAGAACCAGCCGTTCAGATTGATCCCGCCGTAGGTGTAGCTCAGGTAGAGGACGGTGACGATGGAGGCGGCCAGGCTGACGACAATGGACAGCATAATCGCCAAGAGCAGGCTGCGCTTGCGCCGCTGCAGCTGTTCCTCTGCCAGTTTGAGGCCGTTGGCGCAGGAAGCCATGACAAAGGTGCGGATGTCGGCCGCCCAGACGTAGGTCATGCCGAGGGCGAGAAGGGTGTGTGGGGTGAGGATGGAGTTCCCCAGGCTGGAGCTGACGAAATCGGAGGCGATCAGCGGAGCGCGAGCGGCGGCGATACCTCCTTCGGCGACGACGCGGGTGATGGCGAGAAAGACCAGGTACATGGTGGTCAGGTAGATCGGCAGGACCCACCAGGCCATGCCGGCCATCCACAGCCAGACGCAGATGAAGATGTTGCTGGCCAGCAGACCGAAGACCGCCACCCGGTAGGAGAGCATTTCATCGCTGTCGTCGATTTCAGGATTTCCTCTGAATGCCTTGCGGAAGACCTGACCGAGATGGCTGCGGGCGGTCCACAGACCAAAAATGGCCAGCACCAGCATGGCACCCATGCCCTCGTGGGCGAGGACGGGGAAATTGGCGGCGTAGTAGAGTTTTTCGGAGCTGGTGACGCCCACGATGCCGAAGATTCCCTCCTGCACCCGGGCCAGCAGATTGAAGAACCAGATGGCGAAGGCGATATCCAGATTGACGAAGTAGGAGAAGCCGACCATGGGGAAGCTGAGGGTAATTGACTGGGAGGTCGTGTTGCGGAAGAGAGGTATGGCCATCGACAGGGTGACAGTGGGGATGAAATTGTAGTAGTTGTGCAGGGCGCGCAGGGAGCCGATGCAGAAGGGGAGGGCAAAGCCCATCCACATCAACGGGCTTTTGAAGAATGGCTTTAGAATCGACGGCTTTTCCCCGTCTTCGATCATGGCCAGAGGGACCTGCACCAGCGGGAAAGTCAGGCGCTCCTGCATTACCCACTGGCGACGCAGCATGACGATGATGCAGATCATGGAAAAGTAGATAGCCAGGATGAAGGGGACCCAGGCCAAAAGCGGAGTGACCCAGGTTTCCCAGGGAAGGGGATAGCCGCGGGGGGCTCCTTCATAGAAGTACTTGACTGCCTCCATATCCTGGGGGACCATCCAGGGGGGGATATAGGGATGGACCAGCTGCGCCCATTCATTTTCGGGGGTGGCGTAGTAGGTGACGCCGCTGATGATGGGCAGGAGGTACTCGGTGAGACCCATGGTGGGAATCGAGCAACCGACGATGCCCATGATATAGACGACGACCAGTTCCTCGCGGCGGAAAGCCAGGCGGGGATGGATCAGCCCGAGGAGGGTGTGGATGATGAAGATAAAGAGAAAAAACAGGAAGATGGCCCCGGCAGTGCTGAAGTCGAGGGCCAGGTACGAACCGCGCAGAACCATGTTGCTGTAGGGGGCGCCGACGCTGATGCACAGGGCGACCAGTCCGCCGGCCAGCAGGGAACGCCAGGTGACTCCGGAACCGGCAAGGGGAAGCGGGGACTGGCTTTCGGAGGGGAGATCGGACATTTTATGTAGGAACTCTCTGGCAGAGGGATATGCTGGGGTGTGCGCGAATGAGAGATAATAAAAAAAAGAAGCCGAAACTACAAACCCGGAAATACGGAGGGAGGTGAAGATGGATCAGCCGAAAATCGCCGTAGTCGGCATGGGTGGGTTCGCTCTGGCCCACCGGCGGTACGTGAAGCAGGTCGAAGAGGCCGGTCTGGGCAGACAGATTGCCCAGGTGGCCATTGCCGCCGATCAGGCGGCGTTTGCCGATGATGTACAGCGAATGGCGGAAAAGGGAATCGCGGTGTATGGTTCGCTGCGAGAGATGCTGGCAACGGAGCGGGAGCGGATCGACGTGGTCTGCATCCCCACCGGTATTCCGCTGCACCGGCCGATGGCGGTGGCGGCATTGGAGGCGGGTTGTCACGTGCTGGTAGAGAAGCCGGCTGCCGGTTCGATTCAGGATGTAGACGCCATGCTGGAGGCCGAAAGGCGGTCGGGCAAGCGGTGTGCGGTGGGATTCCAGCACCTGTATCGGTCGGATATCCAGCAGGTGAAGGAGTGGATCTGCCAGGGGCGGCTGGGACGCATAGACCGGATTTCGGCGTTCGGCTGTTGGCCCCGCAATCCCGACTACTACGGTCGCAACGGCTGGGCAGGGCGGCTGGCGGTGGGGGACACCTGGGTACTCGACAGTCCGCACAACAACGCTCTGGCGCACGCGGTGAACGCCATGTGTTATTTGGGCAGCAACCGGGTTGGGGAGACGGTGACGCCAGTGGGTATACAGGCGGAACTCTATCGGGCAAACGATATCGAATCGGCGGATACGGTGGTTTTGCGGCTGCGGTCGGCCGAAGAGGTGGTGATTTTTTTTGCGGTGAGCCACTGCACCGACCAGAATATCGACCCTACATTTATCATCCATGCAGAAAAGGGGATTCTGGAGCTGGGGTATGGAGGGGGTATCAGGATACAGTGGAAGGATGGGCGGGAGGAGCGTTGGGAGGTGGAACAAAAGGAGACTCGGATCCTGGAGGATGTGGTAGAAGTCGTGATGGGGAAGCGGTCACAACTGGCCTGCCCTCTGGCGGTCGCGCGGGCGCACGCCCTGTGCGTGAGCGGAACCTTCGAATCGTCGGCGATTCACGAGATTCCCGAAGGCGCGCGCGCGATCGATGCCGCAAACAACGGTATTGCAGTGCGGGGAATGACCGAAATCGTGCAACGGGCAAGCCAGGAGGCTGCTCTTTTTTCAGAGCTGGGCGTCGAGTGGGCGCGATCAGGGGATGAGATCGATTTGCGGGGATACGGCTATTTCCCCACTTTCCGACGCCGGGTGGGAGAGTGAGTCACCGGGAAATAGCGAATTTTGGATAGTTAGAGAAACTTCGGGTAATAATTATTTTTATGTCCTTGCCCGGAGAAAATCACTCCATTGGAAACGCTGGATTCTATTGCAGAAGAGAGAGGATGGATGAAACGGAAGAAGATCGGAATCGGGGTGATCGGATTGGGACGGATCGGCTGGCAGTTCCACTGTCCGGCACTGGCAAAGCACAGGGATTTTAAGCTGGTCGGGGTTGCCGATACGGACGCAGACCGCTGTCGGGAAGCGGAGGAGACTTTTGGCTGTGCCTCCCACCAGGACTACGTCGACTTACTGGACGCACCGGGGTTACAGGTGGTGGTTATCGCCGCTCCCACGCATCTGCACAAGGAGATGGCGCTGGCTTCTCTGCGACGCGATCTGCATCTGTACATGGAGAAACCGCTGGCCGGAGATGCGCGCGAAGCGGAGTCGATCGTACGCGCGGCAAAACGGCGAGGGAAGGTGCTGAGCGTGTACCAACCCCACCGGGCTTCGGCACAGACGCAGCATCTGCGCAAGATCGTCGACAGTGGAGAGATCGGTCAGGTGTACCGGATCCGCTACGGGCGCTTCAACTGCGTGCGTCGAGATGATTGGCAGAGCCTGAAGCAGTACGGAGGGGGAATGCTCAACAATTACGGGGCCCACTACCTGGACGTGTTGTTGCAAATGATCGGTTACGATGTCAAGCGGGTGTTTTGCCAACTGCGTCGAGTGCTGTCTTTGGGAGATGCGGAGGATGTGGTGAAGGTGGTGGTGGAGACCCGGGGCGGAGCTGTAGGAGAGGTGGACATCAACCAGGCGCTGGCGATTAATCCATTCGAACTGGAGGTTTGGGGAACGCGAGGGACAGTGGTGTTAGAGGAAGGGAAGTTCCGAATTCGCTCCTTCTCTCCTGAGAAACTGGAGCCAAAGAAACTCGATCGTTCGCTGGCCAGCGCGGAGAGGAAATATCCGCGCGATCAAATATCGTTCAAGGAGCGTCTGGTGTCGATCGATAAACGGCTTCAAGTGGACCTGTACGCCGATTTAGCCAAAGCCATTCGCGAAGGGAAAGAACCGTTCGTAAAGCCGTCGGAACCGTTAGCCGTAATGAAGCTTATCGAGCGCTGCCGGGACGAAGGGGGGAAAATCGTCGTAACATCAGCATAAAAAATTTAAGAAAAAAAGGTTACCAACTGGGGCAAACGCCCATTTGCGGATGGGATTCCATGCGGGTCCTGTCGCTGATCATGATGCCGCTTTCGCCGTAATGAATAAAGGCCTGATTCTGGCGGCCGATTTTTGATTCGGTGAGATCGACGGTTTCTTTGAGCAGGGTTTCTTTGAGAACGACTTTGGTGACGATCAGGTCGTAAAGGGCGTCGATCAGATTGCGGCGCTTGACCCGCAGTTCGTTGGCCTGGAATTGATGGGCGTATTGCTTGAGTACCTGTCGCTGCTGGGCGTAGTTACGGTTTAGTGAATCGGGCAGGCTCTCGCTGGTGACGATGGCCCAATCGAGGACGGGAGCCTGGGTCAAAAAGAAGGATTCTGTCCGGTATTTGAGAATAACCTGCTGAACGTTTTCGAAATACTGTGGGAAACTGCGCAGCAGATTGGGAATCGTTGTTCTCAACTCGGTGCCGTTTTTGAAAAAGCGCGGCAAGCGAGGGATCATGGCATAGGACAGGGGATCTTTTTCCATCTGTTTCAGCAGTGCATTGACGCTGATTTCTCTCAGTTTCTGCTGCAAGCGGCGGTCCAATTTCAGGCGATCCTCGGGAGCTACTTTGATATCGAGATAGCGCTCCAGATCATCTAAGGACACCGCAAAGCTAATCGGTTCCAGGAGATCCCCCACCTCCTCCTGGGGCTCTTCTTCTTCCTGTTCCCGCGCCTGCCGCTGGGCTTCCCTGGCTTTCTTCCGATTTTCGAGTTCCTCGCGTGCTTTGGCCGCTCGTTCCAGGGCTGCCTGTCTGCCGTCCGGAGCCGATTCGCGCTGCCGGGAAGTTTTCTCCTCCTCTTCCTCCGGGCTACCTCCCTTTGCCCGTTTGGGCTTTTGGCGCTTTTTCTTGGCTGAGGCTTCTTTTTTATCGGGAGGGGTGAATCCGGGTGTATCTTCCTGCTCGTGTCCCTTGGTAGGTTCGAACCCGGGTGTTTCTTTTTTTCGCTTTCCCTTGGTAGGTTCGAATCCAGGTGTATCTTCCTGTTCGTGTCCTTCGGTAGGTTCGAATCCGGGCGTCTCTTCTTGCTCGTGTCCTTCGGTGGGTTCGAATCCGGGCGTCTCTTCTTGCTCGTGTCCCTTGGTGGGTTCGAATCCTGGTTTACCCTTTTTTCGCTTTCCCTTGGTGGGTTTGAATCCGGGTGTCTCTTCCTGTTCGTGTCCTTCGGTGGGTTCGAATCCGGGTGTATCTTCTACTTGGTGTCCCTCGGTGGGTTCGAATCCGGGCGTCTCTTCCTGTTCGTGCCCCTTGGTGGGCTTGAATCCTGGTTTACCCTTTTTTCGCTTTCCCTTGGTGGGTTCGAATCCGGGCGCCTCTTCCTGTTCGTGTCCTTCGGTAGGTTCAAATCCAGGTGTTTCCTCTACTTCATGTCCCTTGGTGGGTTTGAATCCTGGTTTACCCTTTTTTCGCTTTCCCTTGGTGGGTTCGAATCCGGGCGCCTCTTCCTGTTCGTGTCCTTCGGTAGGTTCAAATCCAGGTGTTTCCTCTACTTCATGTCCTTCGGTGGGTTCGAATCCGGGCGCCTCTTCCTGTTCGTGTCCTTCGGTAGGTTCAAATCCGGGCGTCTCTTCTTGCTCGTGTCCTTCGGTGGGTTCGAATCCGGGCGTCTCTTCCTGTTCGTGCCCCTTGGTGGGCTTGAACCCTGGTTTACCCTTTTTTCGTTTACCCTTGGTGGGTTCGAATCCGGGTGTTTCCTCTACTTCATGTCCCTCAGTAGGTTCGAATCCGGGCGTCTCTTCTACTTGGTGTCCTTCGGTGGGTTCGAATCCGGGTGTTTCCTCTACTTCATGTCCCTCAGTAGGTTCGAATCCGGGCGTCTCTTCTACTTCATGTCCCTCAGTAGGTTCGAATCCGGGCGTCTCTTCTACTTGGTGTCCTTCGGTGGGTTCGAATCCGGGCGTCTCTTCTACTTTATGTCCTTCGGTGGGCTCGACCCCGGGTGTTTCTTCTACCTCGTGTCCTTCGGGTTCCTGGCTTTTCCGACCCTCTCCTTTATTGCCTGAATAGATATCCTGGGAGAACAAGACTCCTGCCTCCTCCTCCTCTTCTTCCCTCTGTCCAGCCTTCTTTTTTGCAGCTTTCGGCTTCTTTTTTGCAGCTTTCGGCTTCTTTTTTGCAGCCCCCGATTTCTTTGCTTCCTTCTCCACGCTCTCTTCCGGGGAGAGCGTGGGATCTTGGGCATCTACCTCTTCTTCGTCGGTTTCGCTCTGACCGATTCCCTCTTCTTCCTCTGCGAAGAGATCCTCTTCGTCCTCCTGCTCGTTTTCTTCTTTTTGCTCGCCGTCGCTCTCTTCTTCTTCGGTGAAGAGATTTTCTTCGTCTTCCTGCTCGTTCTCTTCTTTTTGCTCGCCGTCACTCTCTTCCTCAAAGAGGCTCTCTTCTTCGTCGGTTTTGTCCTGGTTGCTTTCTTCTTCTTCGGAAAAGAGATCCTCTTCGTCCTCCTCTAGTTCCTCGTCCTCTCCCTCTTCCTCTATGTCCTCTCCTTCAATCTCACGTCCAGAGGGAATCTCCGCGGACGCTTCTTCCTCTTCATCCTGTTCGTCATCCTCTCCCTCCTGATCCACCTCGTATCCCTGGGCGGAGAGCAGCTGGAAGATGCGATCTGCGAGTTCGGGTGAGGAATAGGGACGGGCGATGAGAAGAGCTTCAGCGGACAACTCGTCCAGTTTTTCACTTTCTTTATCCTCGAATGGTTGGACGAGAAGCAGGGCGTACTGCTCCATCAGGAATTTTTTCTCTTCCCTTTCGAGGATTTCGGCGAGTTTGCTTATTTTGGGATCGTTATAATTCACGGCTCTGAGTGACGGGAAACCGATTTTTTAGGAAAGGACTAAAGTTGGAAAAACGCCTGGCCACAGCCGCTTGGTAGCGCGCCAGTGGGGGATACCGGGTTTTCCGTGGATCGCTATTTTTCTATGCTTCTGAGCAGTATAGACCAGGCGTGCAGGGGCTTTCGCATGAGTGCGATAATAGGTAGAGGTGCAGGAATGGCAGTTCTGTTCAAATATATCCTCCTCCAGAGCTTCGCCACATACGATGCGGTCGTAAATATCCTCCAAAACGCTCTTCTGTAGGGCATTTTCCGATGGGAGGTGCCACTGACGCGAGTAGGAAGACAGCTTGCGTTTGGGGCTACTGAGGGTGCAATTCAGATAGTCGGTAGAGCATAGAATCCAGCGAGCCTGCCCGAACGGTTCGGTATAGAAGCTCTGTTTTTCATACCAATTGGGCGTTTTTCGGCGTTTGTAGAAAAAGGTGGGGAAGCGGTGGCGAAGATTTTCGATAGTGGAGGGAATGGGATTGCCGTTTTCATCGCCGATAAACGGATTGCGGAAGATCAGCAGAGTGGAGGCGAAGATCTTCTGCAGGGCGGGGAAATCCTCTTTTTCGGCCAGGAGGATCGTGTCGGGCAGCATGAGCAGATCTTCGAGGAGGTGTTCCAGATCTTCCTCGAAGCGGTCCCGATCCGGTCCCTGAAACTGGTAGCCGAGGATTTCCTGGTGCTTTTCCAGGGAGATAAAGCGCTCCATGAAGATCCATCGAGCTTTTTCCTGGGAAGAAAGTGTAGAGAGCGGGGGAAGGGGACCCTTGGGAGAAGGTTTGACATCTGGTCGGAGGGAAGAAGGCTCTTTATCTTCAGTCTCGGAATCCGGTGCCAGGGCTTCGACATCCGCTGCCAGCGAGCCGATGCTAACCTGCTCCCCTTCCTCACCATCGGATTGGCCCTCGGCCAGAGCAGTCAGGCGATTGATGTAGGGTTTGACATGGTGACCGAGATAGTAGGCTATCATCGGGTCGGCCACATGCTCCGGGCGATCGCTCTCGAGATCGAGAATAGCCCGGGCCAGAGCCTGACGGCTCAGGGAGGAGGTTTCGATGACAGGAGTTGAGGATTCGGACATGCGAAGACTCGCGAAAGGGGACGTGGGAACGTCCCACATGGCTTTTCGAGTGAAGCATCGATCCCGGGAAAGGTGCCGAAGTGGTCGAGCCAGGCCCGCGATAAGTCGGTGATTTCTCTACAATGGGCTATATTCTAAAATAAGGTAAACTATTAAAAAAGAATAGCTAAGTCAACGAAAGAAGGAGCCTTTGGCCCTGACCATACGGGAGGCACAATTGACTCCCCAGGCCCTGGATGCGCTGCTGGTGGATTTTCTGGACTACGTCGAGCAGGTGGAGGACGGAGAGTGCCTGGAAATCGATTTGGGCCCGCTCCGTTTTATCGATCCATACGGACTTGTGAGCCTCTGTTTAATCGGCAGATACGCGCGAACGGCAGCCGACAAGGTAATCTATCATTTGCCCCAGGCCTACGAATTGAGGAGTTATTTGGGGCGCGTGCGCTTTGCCCAGGCTCTAGAGGGGTTGGTCGAACTCACTGGTCCTTTGCCGGTAACTGATCAGGAGAGGGAGAAGCCGGAAAGCGAAGCGCTGCTGGAGATCACTCCCATCGAAGAGCGGGTAGATGTGGAAGCGGTGCTGGAGAAGATCGGCCAGCGGGTGGAAGCGATCCTGGCGGAGGAATTGCGCTACAGGGACTCCGAGATTAACCAGTTCAAGAATGTTGTGGCGGAACTCTGTCACAACATTCTCGACCACAGCATGAACTGGGGATATGTCACCGCCCAGCGCTACCAGAATCCGCGCAATGGCCGCAAATACGTGGTTATCGGGGTGGGAGATCTGGGAATCGGCATCAAAAGGAGCCTGGGGGAGCGGTTTGCCGCGCACGAATGGACCCACGGCCAGGCGATTGTCAACTCTCTCAGAAAGCACTTCTCCCGGGATTCGACCCGGGGATTGGGGCTTTATATCGTCAACCAGATTTGCAACAAATACGATGGCAATCTGCACCTGCGCTCGGGAGATACCCGGGTGTACATCAGAGGCCATCGCCGCTCCGAACACGTCTCCGCCCATTTCCCGGGAACTCTGGTCAGGATCACACTGTACCAGGTCGATGCAGAGGGAGGGGGGGAGAAGGGAGAGGCATTTTCGGTGAGGAGATAGAATTGTTCGGCCAGCCCAGACCACCCAAACCACCCAAATACGAACCGGTCCTCATGCTCCTGGTCGCCGTACTCATCGCGGCAGTGCTGACTCTGGGGTTTTTTGTCTTTATGGGGTTGGTGGATCGGATCGAACAAGGGGCGTGATTCGGGCGTTCGCCTGTACCGGAAGCATAGGGATAGTATCCCTCATATAGTAATCAGCATGTTCCCCTTGTCGAAGATCTTGTGGTTGGTGATGAGAAATCGCTTGACAGATGGGGGAAGCTCCCCTTATTTTGAATTAATTGAAATCAATTAACCTGCCGATAAATCAAAAGTTAAGGCAGGTTCCGGCGCCTCGCCGAGATCCAAAAGGGACGCCCAAATCACGGGGGAAGTGCATGACAAACGTCCAGGAAGGCGAAAAAACGGAGATGGTTATGAGGGGCGGGGCAATCGAGGAGAGAGCGGTCATGGGGGAAGGGCGACCGTTCATCTTTCCCGCTCAACAGACCATCTTGAGCGGTCGTCCCAAGGGGGCGGAACTGCTGGAAGGGCTCATGGAACACATCATGGAAGGGGAGGATCAGGTGGCGACACCTCTCGACTTTTCCCACGTCTCCTTCATGGATGTTTCCTGTGCCGACGAGATGCTCAACAAACTACTGCTGCGCCTGCGCAGCGGGGAGATGGAAAAGCGCTACGTATATCTGCGCGGCCTGAATACTTCGGTGCTGGAGACGATCGAAGCGGTCCTGCATCTGCGCGATCTCTCGGTGCTGGTTCAGGACGGGGAAGGGGTGAAACTACTGGGCATGCTCAAACGGCCGATGAGAGAAGTGCTGGAGGTGCTGTTGGAGCAAAAATGCGTCACTTCGGGCGAAGTTTCCACCGCCCTGGGGAAGAACGTCAATATCGTCTGCAACCGGCTGAATGCTCTGCAGCGCATGGGGCTTGTTTGCCGCTTGCGCGATGGTTCAGTCGAGGGAGGAGGACGGCAATACTATTATGTTTCGCTACTCTGATGTAGGCGGAAAATGGGGGCGATTCATCTCGGTTCCCCTGTGGACGACCGCCCTGGCACTGGTGCTGGTCAGCTGTTTGGTGGCCCTGGCTGCCAAGCTACGGCAGGAGGGAATCCTGGTGGTCGAGGAGAGCGTGGAGAATTTCCGCGACGGCCCCAATGGGAAGAAGGTCGGCACGTTGCTCCAGGGGACGGAGATCGAGAAGATAAGCCAGGAGGGGAAATGGGTGCGTTTCCGGGTGGAAGGCTGGGTCTGGGGGCCTTCCTTAGATGGCTTTGAGTTGGAGAAAGAGGAAAGGGAGGAAGAGCGCGAGGAAGAGCCGCGTCTGCCTTTGCGGGACGAATTGCCGCGTATCAAGCGGTTTGTGGAAAAAAAGGAAGGAGTGTTTTACGGGATCGATCTGGACGAGGAACTGAAGCGGCTGACGGTGCGCTTTCGCGTTCGGAATATAGAGCAGGAGGTGCTCGAGCGCAGGCAGATGGCCGTGCAACTAGGCGTTCTGAAGATCCTGGAAGGGGAAGTGGAGTTCGACAGTATTCGCATCGAGACCAACCGGCCGGACGGCAGTGGAAGGGTGGGCAGCGAGATCGCCGAGAGTGCGGTGGGCGATATCAAGGCCTACGCCGATGGTCCGGTCGACGCATGGAAAGAGCGCGCCCGGATTTCGAGTGATGGAGGAGAGACGTGGAGCCAATAGAGGGGGAGCATGTCGAGCCAGAGCCGAAAGCGTTTTTCGATACCGCGGGGAAAATCCCGGGCCAAGCGAGCCAGGACGGGTAATACCATGCTGGATCTATATGCCGTAAAGACGCAGATCGATGCGATGGTGATCGATGAACGGGGGGCGCAGGAGAGCTTTCAGGAGAAGCTGGCGCTGGCCCTCCGGGAATTTGAGCGCTGGGGAGGAGAGGAATGGCGGACGCTGGCGACCAAGGTCGCGCGCAGCAAGACATCCTGGCTCCTGCCCGGCCTGTGTGAACCTCTGGATCGGCGCGGAGGACTCCCTCCGCGGCCGGCGCAGATCAGCGTGGCTGCCACCGACGGGTCGCAGATCTTCCCCGATCGGCACGAGGTTTCCTCCTGCTTTTTGATCAATATCGGCTATATCCTGATCCATTACGGCACCGGAGAAAAACCGCTGTTGAGCAGCAAGCCGAGTCTCTATTATCGCGAGGATGAGGTTTTCGAGGAGTTCGGGGGACGGCGGATGTTCTTCAATCGGGAGCTGGTGGGATTCAAGCGGGGCCTGATGGAATTCACCGAGTTGGCCGAGTTGGCGTTGGCCGCTCAGGAGGAGGGATACCGGCCGGTGGCACTGTCGGACGGCACGCTGATTTTGTGGAACCTGGAGGGGAAGCCTAAAGATTTTCGGGATGCCTATCTGGAGACCACGCTCGACTCTTTCGAGCGATTGCGGCAGGCGCACATTCCGGTGGTCGGCTACATCAGCCAGCCGGGAAGCCAGGAACTGGTGAACGGTCTCAAACTGGGGTTGTGTCCCCAGGAGACGGCCGACTGCGACCGCTGTCCATGGAAAGCGGAGAATCAACTGGGGCTGAATGCGGAGGAGATGGGTGCGCTGCAGGGGGATTTGTGGCAGGGCAGGGCATTGCCCTGCAGTCCGATCGAGGGGATCACCGATGCGGTGCTGCTGCGGCACGTGCTGACGGTCGGAGAACGGACGCCTCTGTTCAGGAGTTCGTCGAAGATCCTGGAAAAATACGGCGATCACGAAATTTTCTTCTTTTATGTGCACGTGGGAGCGGAGATCGGCCGGGTGGAGATCCCCCGCTGGGTGGCCGAAGAGGAGGAACTGCTGGATCTGGTGCATGCCTGCGTGTGCGACCAGGCGGAGAAAGGGCAGGGTTACCCGGTGGCCCTGTCCGAGGCACACGAACGAGCGGTGGTGCGAGGGGCGGATCGGGAGGCGTTCTACCGCTTCCTGAGCGACAGTTTTGTCAAGAACGACATCAAGGCGCGAATTTCCACCAAGAGCATGAAAAAGCGGCACGCGAGTATCTGATGACCCGAACTGGAGAAATGGTGTGTGAATAGCATCGAAGAACAGAGGGGAGCCAGTCCCCTGAGTCGTTTCATGGCCGAGGAAGCGTTGGGAAACGGCAACGGTTCGCACGGTAAGAACGGCGACTACCTAGGGGAAGTGATCGAGAGCAGCACCACTGAATTTGTGGCCGAGTCGTGCGAGCTGCACGGGGCGCCCTCCTTCGGGCGGTTTGTGCGGGTTGTCTCCGAAGTGCCGATTATCGGCATCGTCTTCAACGTCTTCACCCAGTCGATCGAGCCGAACCGCCGGCCGACTGCCTACGGGAAAACCGAGGAGGAACTGCGCCTGGAGCAGCCGCAGATCTTCGAGTTGCTGCGCACCGAATTTCAGGCGCTGGTGATTGGCTACGTCGATGACACCGGCCCGGTGCAGACGCTGCCGCCGCAGCCGGCTCGGATCCACAGTTTCGTCTATCCGTGCGACGACGACGAGGTGCGCGCTTTCACGCGCACCGACGACTATCTGCGCAGTATTCTCAACACCGCCAAAATACCGACCGACGAACTGGTTATCGCCACCATGCGGCACACCCTGCGGGCGCATGGAAGAGCGGCCCCTTACTTGGTGCGTATGGGGAAGGAACTGGCGCGCCTGCTGGGGGACGATTACGATCGCCTGAGTTCGATTATCCGGCGTGTGGCGTACTGATATTTCGGCGAGGGCATCGCAGATCACGAAGAACGGGAGCGCATGAAGGGTAAAGCGATACAGAACGGCCGGCGGGGCCGGCGGATCGGGGCGGTCACCAGGGGGTCCCTGGTGGAAGGGCTGGAGATGAAGCTCGACCCCGAGCAGAACATCGAGGATATGAAGGCGGGGAAGTTCGTGGTGATCGAGGGGGACAAGAACGACTTTTTCTCGATGGTCACCGACATGCGATTGGACGCCAACAACCAGGATGTTCTGCTCCATCCACCGGCCCAGGAGGACGCGCTGCTGCGCCAGGTTTTGAGCGGCACCAGCACCTACAACATCGTGTCGCTGCGGCCGATGCTGATGATGGCCAAGGATGCCGGGGATCCCGAGTTGGAAGGGCCGCGGCCGGTGAAGGCGATTCCCAGCCACTTTTCACTGGTCCAGGAGGCGGAGGAGGAGGACGTGGCCAAGATCTTCGGCCGCGAAGGGGATGAGCAGGGGAAATATTTCAGTATCGGCACACCGCTGGATATGGACACCCAGGTGTGCATCGATACGATCCGCTTTGCCGAGCGCAGCAACGGCATCTTCGGCAAAACAGGGACCGGCAAGTCGTTCCTGACCCGACTGGCGCTGTGCGGGTTGATCCATTTCGACAAGGCGGTCAACCTGATCTTCGACATGCACAACGAATACGGTTTCAAGGCGATGAAGGAGACGGGGGGATCAAACTCCACCTTCGTCAAAGGGCTCAAGCAGTTGTTTGGTCCCAAGGTGGCGATCTTCTCCCTGGATCCGCAGTCGACCCGTGCCCGCGGGATGCAGCCGGACTACGAGGTGTACATCTCCTACGACCAGATCTCGGTAGAGGATATCGCCCCGCTCCAGGACGAGTTGAAGCTCAACCCTACGGCGGTGGAATCGGCGTATCTGGTCTACGCGGTGTACAAAGATCGCTGGCTGCGGACCCTGCTGGCTCTGGAAGGGCCGGATGTGGAGGAGTTCGCTCGCGAGATCGGCGCCCATCCGGGGTCACTTGTCGCCCTGCATCGAAAACTGAAGCGGCTGGAGAGTTTTCCCTTCATGGTCTCCCGGTTGGAAGGGGGGGATGTGGTCGACCGGATCATGCAGTATCTGGATCAGGGAATCAACGTGGTGTTGGAGTTCGGCCAGCAGACGAGTATGCTGAGCTACCTGTTGGTGGCCAACATCATCGCCCGTCGAATCCACGAGATGTATGTCAAGAAGAGCGAGCGGTTCTACGCCACGCAGCGGCCCGAAGATCAGCCTCGTCAATTGATGATCACCATTGAGGAGGCGCACAAATTCCTCAATCCGAGTGCCGCCAAGCAGACGATCTTCGGGGTGATCGCCCGCGAAATGCGCAAATACTACGTATCGCTGCTGATCGTCGATCAGCGACCTTCGAGTATCGACGACGAGGTGCTGTCGCAGATCGGCACGCGGATCACGGCGCTGCTCAACGACGAGAAGGACATCCAGGCGGTGCTCACCGGAGTGAGTGGCACCGAGGGACTGCGCAGCGTGCTGGCCAGCCTCGATTCCAAGCAGCAGGCGCTGGTGATGGGTCACGCCGTGCCGATGCCGGTGGTGATAAGGACGCGCAACTACGACGAGAAATTCTACAGCGATATGGGCTGTCTGGACGAACTGCCCGAGAAGGAGCGGAAGGAGAAGGTGGAGGCGGACACGGTGGCGCTGTTCGGGGAGGGGTGAAGCCCCGATTTGTAACTCTCCCCGTTTTTCCCTTCCTTTCTTTTCATGTCTCAAGTAGACCTACACCCCGACGACGGGGAGCTGAAAATCCGAGGTTGGTATCTGGCTCTCGGAGGCATATTGCTCCTGTCTCTCTTTCTGCGCTGGCCCTATCCAGGACCGGAGTGGATACACGTCGATGAATGGCAGTTCGTTCTGCGCCCTCTCGGCTTTTGGAGTGGGGATCTGAATCCCCATTTCTTCAACTATCCGACCTTCCAGTTCTATCTGGCATCCCTTCTCTACTATCCCTATTACCTGTTCTTCCACGGCGGAGCGATAGAGCATTTCATTGCCTACCGGTACTTCGCCGGGGGAGAGGATTTGATCGGTCTGGTGCGGGGTCTGCACAGCCTGATGGCCACGGGGAGTGTGGCTGTTTGTGGCTTTCTGGGCCGACGTCTTTACGGACCGCTGGGCGGTCTGCTGGCTGCCTTGAGTCTGGCGGTGATGCCGCTGGCCGTCCGCTTTGCCCACCTGGCCAATACGGATACGCCGACAGTGCTGTGGGTGGGGCTGGCGACGCTCTGGGGAGTGCGTATCGTTCAGGAGAGGCGTCTGTCCGACTGCCTTTGGGCGGGTGTGTTTGTCGGGTTGGCGGGAGCGACGAAATATCCAGGGGCGCTGGTGGCAGTACCGGTGGGGTTGGCCTGCTGGCTGCGGATATCCTCTCTGCGCGACCGGGGGATATGGCTGGCCGGAGGGGCAGCGGTGTTGAGCTTTGCTCTGGCATCTCCCTATGTTGTATTGGACGCGCCAGCCGCTTTAGAGGCGCTGGGCAAGATGGGTGGGGACCACGTACTCTCGGAGAAGCACAGCACCGGGACATCGTGGACGCACATGCTGGGCGTCAATCTGCGTTATGGGTTGGGGTTGGTCGGTCTGGTGATGTTGGTTCCGGGTCTCTTTTGGCATCCCCGCCGAAGGCGACGAGAGGAATGGGTCGTCGTGGCCGGTCTTCTCATCTTTCTCCTGTTGCTGGTCGTGGCCAGATCCGACTTCATGCGCTATGCGCTGCCTCTGACCCCTCTGGTGGCCGTTTTGTGGGTGCGTTTACTGTTGATTTTCGCCGGAAATCGGAAGTTGCTGGCCCTGGCCTGTGTGGTTCTGATGATAGAACCCCTCTACGCCTCCTGGCGAACCCGTTCCCTGCTTTCGGGAGAGGATACTCGCCAGCAGGTGAAAGTTCTGCTCGAGAAGCAGGTGGAGGGAGGATGTTATGTCTTCCAACCGACGCAGGGGGCGGGGATGATCGAGGAGATATCCCCGAAAAGGCTCTTCCCTCGACATTTTCATTTTCTGCAAAGTTACGGGGCTGATGATCTGCAGGCGGCTTATGAATGGCTCAGCCATCAGGAGAATTTACCCCTCCTGCTGTTGCATTGTGGATACAGATCCGGTCCCCAGCGACTGGCCAAAGAGGGGAGAGAATCCGGATCAACGGGATGGGTGGTCTGGTTAGACCATCCCCTATTAGTGGAGGGGGAGCCGGCCGCGCGCCAGTGGTTGATTGAACGGTCTTCGAGGATAGCCGGATTTTCCCCCGGTGAAACGAATAGAGCTGTTTTCGACCCCGTCGATTGGTACTTCCTGCCGGTCGGAGGTTTCGGAGGAACGGAATGCAGTGGTCCTGCCATTCGCCTGGGACAGGTAGCGGTGCACAACTCGGTGTCGAAGAGGGGAGCGCAGGAGTATTTTGGGATGCTCAGCGATTTCCTGATCGGGGACAGGGAGATCGAACAGGAGCGATGGGAAGAAGCCGCATTTCACTACCAAAAGGGGTTCCAAACCGAATTTCACCTGCCCGATGTTTTGACGGAACAGGTGCTTTACCGGTACACCTACCATCTGGGATTGGCGCTATCGCGTTTTGGGGAATACGATCGGTCGGCGGAAGTGCTGGAAGCCGCAGTTGAGATTCGCGACGACCAGCCGGAACTTTTCACCGGGTTGGGGTTTGTCTACGGGAAGATGGGGCGTTTCGAAGATGCTATCGAGGCGTGGGAAAGGGTGTTGGCGCTCGATCCCGCCAATCCGGATATCCATCTTTTTTTGGGCAATGACTATGCCCGGATGGAGGAGTGGGATGCCGCCCTGGACGCCTTCCAGAGGGCGCTTGAAATCAATCCGCGAGACCCGGTTATCCTCTTCAAAATGGGGCATGTATACCGGCTCATTGGGAAGCATTTGAAGGCCCGAGCCTGTTTCGAGGAGGTACTTTCCCTAGACCCGGCCTATCCCCAGGCAAGGGAGAGCCTCGAGCAGTTATAAAAAAAGGGGCACGAATAAAAGAGCCACCTCGACGCGAACGTCGAGGTGGCTCTTTTATTTGTTGTTTTCTACAGGAAAATCATTTCCCCACCTGGGCTGTCGAGAAGATCGCCCGGCCGAAGTAGACGGCCCGGTGGAAGTCGGCGGTGGGGGTGTGGGTGTCGGACCAGAGGTTGAACTGCCCTTTGTAGCCGGCGGTGCGGTTCAGGTTGAGGCGCCACAGATTGCCGTCCTGCGGAGGGATGGTGCCTCCCAGGTGGCGATAGTTGTCGAACGGGATGGCAATTTCCAGGATCCAGCTCCGGTCGGTATCGGAGTGGTCGTTGAGGGTGCCGTCGTAGGTGGTGGCAATCTGCACCCCTTCGCTCTCCCAGGCGAACTGGATATCTCCGGTCCGTTCAGTTCCCCCCTTGAAGGCGATATAGTCGAGAATGGCGCCGTTGATATTCATCTCGTAGCCGTAGTAGGTGCCGACGTCGTCCGCATTCGGGGTGGCGAAGATTTCGACGGCGTCCTCCTCGTAGACTGAGCCATCGTGTTTGGTCACCTCGGAATCCAGGTAGGGATCCTGACAGACATAGACGATGTAGAGATTGTCGTCGTCCCAGAGCATGCGGGCAACGGTGGCCTGGTCCCCTTCTTTCTCGACGTCATTCCAGGGGGAGACGAAGGGGATCGGAGTGGCGCGCTTCCAGTCGGCGTCGTCCGCCTTGCCATCGACGACGATGCCCGTAGCTGTGCGCTGGATAGTGCAGGTGGGCAGTTCGTCGGGAGGGGGCTGGACGCGTCGGGATTCGAGGGGGTCTGCAGCACAGGCCGCGTTGACAAAGAGGAACAGGGTCAGCAGGCTTGCGGATAGCGATTTCATCGGTTTCACTCTCCTTTGCCGCTCGGCGGCGAGAAGGGACGGGATCGGGGCCGGAGGTTTGCTCGGATAGACCCAATGTGTATCTTGTCAAAACGATTAATATGCTGTTCCTGCCGCGAGGAATAGAAGGTGTATACCCCAGGAGAGAGGGAAATGGAGACGCCGGCTCCACCCAGGATAGCCATCGTCAGCAGTTCTCTATCGGCGGAGAGCCGGAGTCGCATTCTCTGCCGGCACGCTTCCGAGTTTGCGGACAGGCAGGGAATCGCCGCCGTGCTCATCGATCTCCAGGACTATCGGGTGCTGCCCTACGGCATGCAAGGGAGCGTGGGGCTGGAGGAGATCGAAGCCAAACTGGACGGTGCCGACGCCGTGGTCATCGGTTTTCCTCTGTATACTTTCAACATGAATTCCACCCTCAAGGCGCTGCTGGAGCGCTGCGGCTCCTGTTTCGAGGAAAAGCTGGTGGGCATCATGTGTGCCGCCGGGGGGCGTTCGAGCTATATGAGCGTCATGTCGATCGCTCAAAGCTTGATGCTCGATTTTCGCTCCTGGATCGTCCCCCGCCACGTGTACGCGGTCAAGAGTGATTTTTCAGACGGACAGCTCACCAACGACGAAGTCCGCCTGCGGGTGGAGGAACTGATGGAGACGGTCCATCGAGTCTCCTGGCAGCACAAGGTCGATCTTCCCGAGGGATAGCCCCTGTTGCTTCAGTGCGGCAATCCTAAATCACGACGGTTTTGTGGCTCAGGCCGGATTTGAGCACGGCGGCAGCCACCTGGAGGGCTTTGATGCCGTCCTCGCCGGTGACCAGAGGCTGTTCGTTGCGCTCGAAGCAGCGGACGACGTGCTTGAGTTGTTCGGCGAACATATCCTTCTGGGTGTAGGGGTAGACCTTTTCCTTCCCCGCTCCACTCTTGAGGGTGAAGGCGCCCTGTTTTTTCGGGTCGAACTTCGCTGGGGCCTGGGCGGCGGTCATGCCGAACTGCAGGGAACCCTTGGGGCCCATGATGTCGTTGAGTGCGGAGACCTGTGCGCCTTGAGCAACGCCCCATGACCAGATGAGGGTGTGCTGGTCGCCGGAGGCGAAGTTGAGAATGGCGCTGGCGGTGTCGGCACCGACGCTGGTGTCGTCGAACTGCAGCGAGGAGGCCTGCACCGATTCGACCGGGCCAAAAATCTGCAGGGCGAAATCGTAGTTGTGGACGGCGCCGTCCATGAGCGGACCGCCCCCTTTATTGACGTCGCGGAACCAGGGATTGGCCGGTTTGCCGTCGGCGGAGAAGCGCCAGATGACCGGACGGCCCACGGCGCCCGACTGGATCACCTGTTTGAGCTTGCCCCACTGGGCGTCGAAGCGGCGCACAAAGCCGATGGTCAGGTGGACGCCGGCCTTGTCGCAGGCCGCGGCCATGCGCTTGGCCTCGGCCACCTTCAGGGACATCGGTTTTTCGCAGAAGATATGCTTACCTGCCTTGGCAGCGGCGATGACGGGTGCTGCGTGGAGGAAGGTCGGGGTGCAGACGAAGACCGCCTGGACATCGTCGCGGGCGAGCAGATCTTTGTAGTCGGTGTAGTGGGCGGCGGCCCCGAAGTCTTTGGCGAAACCGGCGGCGGCCTCGGCCGAGGTGTCGGCGGTGGCGACGATGCGGGCGGAGCGGATATTGGCCAGTCGGGAGGCGTGATGGCGGGCGATGCCGCCGCAGCCTATGAAGCCGATATTGAGCATGGCGAATTTCTCCTTCGCTTGCGTGTTAGGGTACCCTTTGGGGGAACGGGCGGGTAGCTCTGGTCCCTCAATATAGGGTTGAAGAGGGAGGGGTATCAACAATCTCCCTCTCATCTCCCCTTTTCTCCAGGTAGATAGCGACCGATTCTCGTGTTCATCCTCTTTGGCAAGATCGTCACTCCTCTGATAACTCCCCTGGGATTCGCCTTCGCCCTTTGGGTGGCTGCACTGCTGTGCTATTGGCGGGGTTGCCGACGGGGAGCGAGGATGTCGACGTTGGTGGGGATAGTCGTCATTCTGGTGTTCGCCAATTCCCTGATGGGGGGCAGGCTTCTGGGAGGGCTGGAGGACGACTTCGAAGTGCGGAAGGTGGAAGATTACCCGGAGGTGGACGCGGTCGTGGTGCTGGGGGGGGTGACCCTGCCGCCGCTTCCCCCCCGACTGGAAGTGGACGTGGGACCGGGTTTCGATCGGCTACTGCACGGGATGCGGCTGCTGCGGGCGGGGAAGGGAAATTTCCTGATTCTGAGCGGGGGAACAATCCCCTCCCTGGTAGGCTCGGAGGTGACCGAGGCGGTTCAGCTCCAGAGCCTGGCGCTGGAATACGGAATCCAGGCGGAGGCGATTCTGCTGGAGGGACGCTCCCGCAATACGTATGAGAACGCGATCTTTACCCGAGAGTTGCTGGAAAAGCACGGGTTGGGGAAGGTGCTGCTGGTCACCTCGGCCTCGCACATGCGTCGTTCGGTAGCCGTTTTCCGGACTCAGGGAATGGAGGTGATTCCGGCGCCGACCGACGTGCGCGTCGTCGATCTTCCACCGAATCTGGGGAGCCTGGTCCCGACGCTCGGGGGACTGGAATTCTCAACCATCGCCATCAAGGAGCACGTGGGCTGGTGGGTCTATCGGCTGAGGGGATGGATCGATCCGAGCCAGCTCGAAGGTAGCGGGTCAGACTGATATCACTCGGTACTAAGGGCCGGGGATTCCCCTCGAGAAAATCCCTGGGCGATATCATCGCAGCGCTCGTTGTCCGGATCTCCGGCGTGTCCCCGTGTGTACTCCCAGGTGACGTGGGGGCCGTTGAGGCGGTCGAGCTGGCGCCAGAGATCCTGGTTGAGGACCGGTTTTTTCGAGGCGGTGATCCAACCGCGCCGCTTCCAGCCGTGAATCCACTCGGTGATTCCCTTGCGCAGATATTCGCTGTCGGTGATGAGGGTGATGGAGGGGACCTCTCCGGTCCTCTCGAGTCCCCGAAGGGCGGCCGTAAGTTCCATGCGATTGTTGGTGGTGTCGGCCACAAAGCCACCCAGTTCGACAATGCGGCCGTCGGGGTATTTTAGCCGGGTGCCCCAACCGCCGGGCCCCGGATTGCCGGAGCAGGCCCCGTCGCTGAAGATGGTGACCGATGGCTGATCTCCGGCATCCACAGCCGGGGAGACGGGCGTCTCCTCTCCGGTGAGGACCAGTTGCTCGACCAACTCGACGCGCTCCTGGGCCTGTTCGATGCGGATGCCGACCAGTTTTCCCCCGGGAGCATAGAGGAAGAAAACGCCTTCAATGGGCTCCTCTGTTCGCGAGGAGGGGGTTGGGGAAAGGGTGATGACGAGGGTGTCTTCGGAGGGGCGGTGATCGATTTTCACTAAATGCTCCTTCTGGAATAAAATCGGGTCTGGAAATCGGGGATTTATCCTCGGAGAAAACAGTTTATCCGGGTTGCCTTCGCGCGGGGAAGGCTTGCCAGAAAGGTCCTGTTCTCTTTATACTTACCCCCTTTGAGATGCGGTCACTTGGGCGGGATGAACAGACACTGTTCTTCCCAAGAGGGGAATCCGTTTTGCTCTCTTCCATAGGATCGAAGATAGCGGGATAAAGACATTTTTCAAAGATAAGGATCGATTAAAATGGATCACATCAAAAAATACATGGAGGACCTCAACGCCGTCATCGCCGCTCTGGATCTGGAGAGCGTGCGCAAGGCGAGAGAGGCATGCGAGGTGGCTCGCGACCAGGGGAAGCAGATCTTCGCGTGCGGCAACGGGGGCAGCGCGGCGACGGCCAGCCACTTTACCAACGATTTGGGCAAGGGAGCCAGCTACGGCCGCGAGAGCCGTTTCAAGGTAATCTCGCTGACGGACAACATTCCGTGGATGACCGCTCTGGCCAACGACATCGACTACGAGGCGATCTTCGCCGAACAGCTGCGCAACTTCGTCGGAGAAGGGGACGTGCTGATCGCCATCAGCGGGTCTGGGAACAGTCAGAATGTGCTCAACGCGGTGGAAGTGGCCAGGGAGAAGGGGATGACGACGGTCGCGCTCACCGGTTTTGGTGGGGGTAAGCTGGCCGGGATGGTGGATGTGCCCATCGTCGTCGACAGTCACCATATGGGACGGGTAGAGGATTTGCACATGATCATCGTACATCTGATTTGCTACTATTTTATGGAAGGTTGAGTGCCATGAGTCCGGTCGATAGCAACATCCCTCACCCACATTTGCCCCCGCTCACCGAAGTACTCCCCGCCGAACCATTGCTGCTGATGGGGGCGGGACCGGTGCCGGTTCCCGCGGCGGTTGCCCGGGCGGGTGGTATGGTGATAAACCACCTGGGTGAGAGCATGAACATGGTGGTGCGGCACATCAAGGAACTGTCGCGCTACGCCTTTCAGACGAACGACAACCATATCTTCGGGGTTTCGGGTCCGGCTTCGGCGGCCATGGAGATGGCGGTGGGCAACCTGCTTTGGCCCGGCCGGCGGGTGCTGGTACTCAAGAATGGGTGGTTCAGCGGCCGGTTTGCCGAGATGGGGATCGGGGTGGGGGCTGAAGTAGAAGTGCTGGAAGTGCCGGAGGGGGAGCCGGTGATCGCTGCGCAGGTGGAGAGGGAACTGGCCAGAGGGCGGTTCGATGTGGTGACTATGGTCCAGGGAGAAACCTCCTGCGGCGTGTGGACCGCCGAACTGCAGGAGATTATCGCCCTCGTTAGAGCGCACGGTGCTCTGAGCGTAGTGGACGCAGTATGCACGCTGACAACCATGCCGCTGAAGAAGGATCTGTGGGGTATCGACGTAGTTTTTACCGGCAGCCAGAAGGGGCTGTCTTCGCTCCCCGGAGTGTCGTTGATCGCCTTTTCGGACGACGCCTGGAAGGTGATAGAAGAACGGCAATCGCCCAAGCCGCACTGGTGCCTCGATGTGCTGCGGGCTCAGGAGTTTTGGGGGAACCAAAAATACCATTACACCGCTCCGGTGCCGGGGTTGTTGGCTTTGCATGAGGCGCTGCGATTGATCTGTGAAGAGACGCTGGAACGGCGTTTCAAACGGCATCTATACAGCTCGCTGGCGCTGCAGGCAGGGGTTGAGGGGATGGGGTTGAAACTGGCGACTCCGAAGGGGCACCGGCTCAATTCGGTGGTGGCGATCGAGGTGCCAGAGGGGGCGGATGACGCCCGCGCACGGCACTATATGTCGGCGATGTTCAAGGTGGAGATTGCCGGCGCGTTTGGGCTGGACGTGGTGCGCATCGGCCAGATGGGAGAGCAGTGTCGGGCGCCCAACCTCTTCCGGGTGCTGCACGCCCTGGGAGTGGCGTTGGACAAAGAGGGGGTGAAGCTGGACTTGAGTGCGGGCATGGCGGCGCTGGAAGGATGCCTTGCCCAATATGCCGAGGACGTTTTGTAAGGGAGGAAGCAGATGAGCGAAGAACTGGTTTTTCCGACGTACGAATCGATCGAGGTGCGGCCGCTGATAAACTGCATGGGGACCTACACCATCATCAGCGGTTCGGTCATTCTGCCCGAGGTGCGACAGGCGATGTACGAAGCTTCACAGCGCTACGTGCACCTGGACGAACTGAGCGAGGGAGTGGGGCGCAGGATCGGGGAACTGATGCAGTGCGAGTGGGGATTGGTAACCAACGGCTGCGCAGCGGCCCTGTGCCAGTTGACGGCCGCCTGCGTGGCGGGGAGCGACCCGGAGAAGATGATACGGTTGCCCGATACGACGGGGATGAAGAACGAAGTTCTGGTGCAGGCGAATCATCGGCACACCTACGACCACGCGGTGCGGATGGTCGGGGTGCGTCTGGTCGAAGTAAGGGATCGCGCAGATCTGGAGGCGAAAATCGGCCCAAATACGGCCATGCTGCTGCTCTTCGGGGATGCGTCTGACAGGAGCGAAATTTCGGTTGGGGAGATGGCGGATATCGGCCACGCACACGGAGTGCCGAGCATCGTCGATGCAGCGGCGGAGCGACCGGATGTGCCCAACTGGTATCTGGAGCAAGGGGTGGATGCGGTCGCGTACAGCGGGGGCAAGTGCCTGCGCGGCCCCCAGGCTGGAGGGCTGGTGCTGGGGCGCAAGGATCTCCTGCAGGCGGCCTTCCTCAACGGCGCGCCGCACCACGCCCTGGGCCGGCCGATGAAGGCGGGTAAAGAGGAAGTGATGGGGATATTGGCGGCGGTAGAGATGTGGGTGAAGCGGGATCACGAGGCGGAATGGAAGGAATGGGAACGGCGCCTGGGGACGATTGCAGCAGCGGTCGAGAAGTTCGATTCGATTTCGACGTCTATCAACCAGCCCGGTCGTTCGAATGTGGCGCCGATTCTGGGGATCACCTGGGATCAGGAGAAGCTGCCGATCAGCGGGGTGGAGGTGAAATGCCAGCTGTCGGAAGGAGAGCTGCGCATCGAGGTTTTCGCCAGCAACGAAGGTTTTTCGGTCATGCCCTATATGATGCAGGAGGGGGATGACGAGAAGGTGGTCGAACGGCTGACCGAGATCTTCTCGGGGATTGTCTGAAGCTAGTGCTTTGTCAAATAAAAGCTTTGACAAAGTTCCGATCAGGATCGTTCAGAAAATAAATATAGTTACGCAATTTCCGAAGGCCAGAAATTTTGTTTACAGCGCACTAGTGGTTTGTCAATAAAAAACATTGACAAATTGCGATCAGGATCTTTCAGTAAATTAACATATTTACGTGATTTCCAAAGGCCAGAAATTTAGTTGACAGACTACTAGTGGTCTGTCACATTAATTATTAGACATAAGGATATGAAATTCTTATCCTAACTCCCAAAAGGAGTTAGTGATGAAACGAATCAAGAAGCATGTCGTCCACCTGAGTCAGAGGGAACGCCACG
>Ga0233431_1000670_pt1 | contig 71452 bp, 68 predicted proteins | sample SI_118_April2016_FD_179867 | JGI IMG/M metagenome (GOLD analysis project Ga0233431, IMG submission 179867) | Seawater microbial communities from Saanich Inlet, British Columbia, Canada - SI_118_April2016_200_MG | ecosystem: Environmental > Aquatic > Marine > Inlet | place: Canada: British... | reverse complement strand
ATCTTACATTTGAGGTTAAAACTAGAAGAGCATTTGTAAACATTACATCAGATATTGAGAAATTAGTTACAAAAAGTAAAATCCAAGAAGGACTTTGTCTAGTAAATGCAATGCATATCACTGCTAGCGTTTTCATTAATGACAATGAAGGTGGATTGCTTCATGATTATGAAAAATGGTTAGAAAATCTGGCACCACATGCACCAACCGATCAATATGATCATAACAAAACTGGTGAAGATAATGCAGATGCCCATCTAAAACGACAAGTAATGGGAAGAGAAGTTGTAATTGCCATTACTGATGGAAAATTAGATTTTGGTCCATGGGAGGAAATTTTCTATGGAGAATTTGATGGAAAAAGGCCAAAAAGAGTTTTAGTTAAAATAATTGGTGAATAATTACCCAAAGTCTGCATCACGTTTCTGACTTTGTGATTCATTCTTTCTTGCAGCATCTCTGAACTCGTCATCATGGTTTTGAGGTCCATGTCCACATTCCATGCATGCTATTTTGAATCCATCATCACTTTTTTGATATGTTTTACATCCACAGAAACATGCCATGATAAATTGTAATTTCTTTTATGATATATCTTTTAGGATATCTTAAGATGACTCACAACATTGACCAATAGGTATTTCAAGATCATGTGGACATTTTCTTGGATGTTTTAGCATTGTGCATAAAGCATCTGTAAATTGCTTATTCATATGATGTTCAATTCCACATACCATCTCCTCATCAATTTCTACTTTGAGTGCACTATCCATCAATACTTCTAATAATCTACTATTTCTCATCATACTTGCACCGATTGCTTTTCCTTCATCTGTAAGTCTTACTCCTGCTTTATTGTAAGAAACTAAATTTTTTGTGTTTAATTTTTTAAGCATTTGAACAACACTTGGTTGTCTTACGTTGAGCATTTTAGCAATTGTACTAATTTTAACTTCCTCCCCTCTTTCTTTGAGGTGCCAAATTGCTTTTAGATACATCTCTATATGTTCTGCATCTGCAGTTCCAACAAATAGAGTCTCTTTATCGTCTAGTATATCCACACTACATCTATTTTGAGTCTTTTAATAAATATTCAAAGTACTGTCTTGCAAATCCTGCTAATCCTGCATGATCAGCCCAAATTGCAACAATATCTGAAGAATTTTCACCTGCAACTTCTGGACCTAACAAAATTACCACATATTTTTTATCTGATATTATACCTCCTCCAAACAAACCTTTCTTGATTTTTACTGTTGCAACTCTTTTGATTGCCTTGATTGATTCTTTATCTATTTTATCTGATGCAAGTATTGTAATGTCTACTCCTTTGTCATGGAGTGATCTTAATTTTGGTAATGCTTGTTTAACTAGATCTTCTCCTGCTTCTGGTAATGCGATCATCACTTCATTTCTACAACTTTCAACCATTTCTAAAATTTTAGCAGCAATGTTTAATGCTCCTGATATTACCCAAATATCTGGTTTTTCACTTGTTCCACTTTTTTCATATAATGGAACTAGTTCATTTAGAATGATACTTTGATTTTTTGAAAAGTCATTTTCCATTTTTTGCTTTGTTGATTCTAGTCCTGTTGATGGTGATTTTGCAAAATATTTTGTAGGTCTTGAATCATCTGAACTAATCCAACTTTTTTCTTCTAGAGTTCCTAAAACTTCATAAATTTTTGAGTATGGTACACCTGACTTTTGACTTAGATCAGATGCTGTTAATTCTCCTGTTTTGAGTAGTGCTGAAAATGTTTTGATTTCATAACTAGTAAGCCCAATTTTTTCTAGAGATTTTTTTGTTTTATCAGATATACTCATGCGATCTTATCGATCTACTTTGCTATTTAAATCCCATACGACTGAGTCCTAAATTCCCCACGGGGCCAAGTATGAAATGCATTATATACCAATTTAGAAAAATTTCATTTGTACAATGGCATTAATTCAGATATCTAATCAATCAACTAAAAATTTAGGTAAAAAATCTACTATTAGATTCACTCAAAGTATTTGTCCTGATTGTAACATGATTTTGGATGCTGAAGTCTTTGAGCGAGATAATAAAGTCTTCATGTCTAAGGTTTGTCCAACTCACGGAGAATGTGAAGAACTCTACTTTGGTTCTTATGAAATGTACAAGAAATTCAGTACATACTGGATGGATGGAAAAGGTGCTCATTCTCCAAACGTAATGATTGACAAATGTTCTTGTCCAAATAATTGTGGCTTATGTTCAAATCACTTGTCTCATAGTGGACTTGCAAACATGATTGTAACTAATAGATGTGATTTGACATGTTGGTATTGCTTTTTCTATGTAAAGAAAGGTCTTGAAGGTGCTTACATGTATGAACCAGATCATACTCAAATTCGAGGAATGATGAAAACTCTAAGAGCAGAAAGACCGATTCCAGGAAACTCTATGCAGATTACTGGTGGAGAACCAATGCTTAGAGAAGATATTGCTGATGTTATCAAAATTATGAAAGAAGAAGGTGTTGATCATATTCAGATGAACACCAATGGAATTAGACATGCAATGGATCCAGAGGCAGCACGTGAAGTAAGACTTGCTGGATGTAATAATTTGTATCTTTCATTTGATGGCGTAACTGCAAGAACCAATCCAAAGAATCATTGGGAAATTCCATATGCACTTGATAGTTGTAGAAAGACTGGTACTACTGTGGTGTTTGTTCCAACTGTGATTAAATCAATTAATGATCATGAATTAGGTGGAATTATCAGATATGCTCAAAAGAACATGGATGTAGTCCATGCTGTAAACTTTCAACCAGTATCATTAACTGGAAGAATGGGTAAATCCGAACGTGAAAAATATAGAATTACAGTTCCTGATTGTATTCAAAGAATTGAAGAGCAAACAAACGGTGATGTAACTGTTGATGATTGGTTCCCAGTTCCTAGTTGTATGCCATTAACAAACGTAATTGAAGCATTCTCAAGTAAACCAAAATATGAATTATCTATCCACTTTGCTTGTGGTGCAGGTACTTACATCTTTGAGGATGCAGATACAAAGAAGTTTGTTCCATTAACTAAATTCTGTGATATTCAAGGAATGTTAGAATTATTTGAAGATAAAGCAGAAGAAATTCGTTCTGGTAAAAACAAATACTTTACAATGTTAGAGGTTGTAAGAAAACTCAAAGGATTTGTTGATTCTAAAAAGCAACCAGCAGGATTAGATTTAGCAAAAATGTTTGGTAATATTCTAATGAAGAGATCATTTGATTCAGTTGGTTCATGGCACGTAAAGGGATTATTCTTAGGAATGATGCACTTTCAAGACAAATACAATGAAGATTTGGAAAGATTGCAAAGATGTGATATTCATTATGTTACTCCAGATCTTAGAATAGTTCCATTTTGCGCCTTTAATGTAATTCCTGAATGGTATAGAGATAGAATCCAAAAGAAATTCTCAGTCACTGTTGAGGAATGGGAACAAAGAGAAGATGTTAAACTCGAAGATTGTCTTTACAGAGGACTCATGAGACGTGGTGCTGGTGATGAATTAGCTGCTGGTTGTGCTAAGAGTCAAATGTTCCATGATGCAGCACAGGCAACAATGTAACAGGATTTTTAATCCAAGACCTTAAAAACTCCACAATTAATTTTGTTTTGTGAAATTTCTTTTTATCTCACCTAGGTATTCTGGCGGAATTGGTGGACATGCATCAATGTTAGCAACACAATTAGAAAGTTCTGGACATGATGTGACAAAAATGAACACTCCGCATATTCCTATAAAAAATCTTAAAAATCCCAGCTTTGCAATATTGGGAGCACTAAAAGGAATTGTAAATAGAAAACACTATGATATTATTCATGCATTTAATGTCCCATCAGCATTTGCAATGCATTATTCAAAAGGAAAAAAAAAAGTTTTATCTGTACATGGGGTTTTTAGTGATCAGGTAAAAGTACTTCATTCATCAACAACAAGCTCAATTGCAACAAATGTTGAATCAAAAGTTTTGAAATGGGCAGAAAAATTAACTACTGATTCTAAAACATCCCAAACAAAATATAAACAAAAATTAGATCTTGATTTTGAATATCTGCCTTCCCCGATTGATACAGAAATGTTCAAACAAATTCCAGAAGTAAAAAAATCTATTAATCAAATTGTGTATATTGGTAGAGATAGTTTTGAAAAAGGAATTGATATACTCAAAGATATTGAATCAAAAATCAATGGCCATGTAGTTTATTGTATAAACAAACCTTGGGAAGAAACTATGAAAATTCTTAAATCATCTACATTACTTGTTGTTCCTTCAAGAATGGAAAGCCTTCCTACTGTAATTAAAGAAGCATTTTATCTAAAAATACCTGTCATAGCGACATCAGTGGGAGGAATTCCAGAATTAGTAAATGACAATAAAACTGGATTGTTAGTAGAGTCTGAAAATCCTCAGATGCTGTTAGAAAAAATTAACGAATTATTAATTGACTCAATTCTTCAAGAAAAATTTTCTTTAAATGGCTATGATTTTGTACTGGAAAATTTTACTTGGAAAAAAATCCTGCCAATTTATATAAAATTTTATGAAAATTTGTTAAGATCATAATCATCCAATCATTAATTTTTTTAAACCGTCATCCAACTCTATTTCATAACTCCATCCTATTTTTTCCATAGAATGAACTGTATCTGCTTGACTTTTTTCTACGTCTCCAGGTAATTCATCATCAAAAATTGGTTCAAGATTCTTTGAAGAAATCTTGATCATTAATTTTGCTAATTCTAAAATTGAAACTGATTTACCTGTACCAATATTCAAAAAATCTTGAGTAGTACCTGCTTCCATAGATTTTAGATTTGCTTTTGCAACATCTTCTACCGAAACAAAATCTCTTACTTGATCTCCTTTCCCATGAATAATTGGAGGTAAACTACTATCTATTTTTTTCATAAATTGTGTAATCACTCCCGCATATGATCCAGTTTGACCTTTTCCGTATACATTGAAATATCTTAACCCAATAATGCCTACTCCATCTCTCCAAAAATCTTGAGCCAACTTTTCTTTTTCTACTTTTGTTTTTCCATATGGATTGATTGGATTTTTTTTAAAATTTTCTTTAATAGGAATTTCATTAACATTTCCATATATGCTTGAACTACTTGCAAAAACAACTTTGACTCCTAACTTTTTTGCTATTTTGAAGATGTTCTTTGTTCCATTAACATTTACATCATAATACTCATCTGGTTTTTCAAAAGATTCTGGAACCACTGTTAGTGCTGCTTGATGAAAAATACCATCAACATCATGAATATTTTGATTTAATTTATCAAAATCCCTAATGTCGATTTTATTAAATAAAATTTTTCCTTCTACATCTTTTAATCTTGAAATATTTCCTGTGTGAAGATTATCGATAACAGATACATCATGTCCATTTTTTACTAACAATTTTACAATATTACTCCCAATAAAACCAGCTCCGCCTGTTACTACATATTTCATGGTTCATGTGATTTCAACCAATTTTTAAATTTTGGTAAACAATAATTAAAAAAGTAAATAATCAGGCAAATTTGGAGTAATATTGACCAAAATGGAAACTATACTGGATATGAATGATTTAAAAATTATTGAGTCAATTCAATTAGGAAAATTATCTATCTGTGTAATTGGAATTGGAAGAATTGGTTTACCTACAGCTCTTTCATTTGCAAGTTCAGGATTGTCAACTATAGGAGTAGATATTAATGAAAAATTAGTTAATATGATAAATTCTGGTAATTTTCCCTTAAAGGACGAACCTGGATATGATGTAATTTTTGATAAAGTAATAACTGAAAAAAAATTTCGAGCAACTAGTAATTTCTCTGAAGGAGTAAATTCTAGTGATGTAATAGTTTTATCTCTTCCAACTCCTATGGATGAGAAAAACATTCCAAATTATTCTGCTTTACTTTCTGTAGCCCAAAAACTACATGATGAAATGTCTGATGGTAAATTAATCATCATAGAAAGTACTGTTGAACCTGGTTTTGTTGAAAAAGATTTTCTTGAAATTCTTGAAGGAACTGATAAAAAATCGGGAAAGAATTTTTGTTTAGGTGTTTGTCCTGAAACTGCTAATCCTGGACAAATTCTTAATGATTTTGAAAGATTGCCACGATTAGTTGGTGCAATGGATGATCATACACGTAATTTGATCACAAAAATCTACAAACATGTTTTTACAGTTGATCTAATCCCAATGCCAAATTGTAAAACTGCAAATGCAGTTAAACTAACAACAAATGTATTTCGTGATCTTAATATTGCATTTGTAAATGAATTGGCGTTGATATTTGAAAAAGCTGACATAGATATAATGACAGTTCTTGAAGCAGCAAAAACAAAATATAATTTTCAAGTACATTATCCTAGTGCAGGAGTTGGTGGACCATGTTTACCTGTAAATTCATATCAAATGATTAATTTTGCAAAGAATTTCACATCACAAACTTTTGAATTGGTTGAGAATGGACGAAAAATAAATGAAAAGATGCCCTTTCACACGATTGATCTTCTTGAAGACGCATTAAAGGAAATTAAAAAACCTCTATCTGGTTCAACTATTCTAGTTTTGGGTCTTTCTTACAAGCCTGATGTAAAAGATATCCAAATTTCACCCGTGGAAAAAATTGTCGAGATACTAAAAGAGAAAGGCGTTAATATCCTAACATATGATCCTTATTTCAAAGATTTAGAAGTATTTGGAATAAAAACACTTGATGATTATGTTCAAAATCTAGAAAATTCTGATGGATTAATCATTGCTACAGCACATAAAGAATTTCATAATATTGATCCTGTATTTTTAAAAAATAAAATGAAACATCCAGTAGTTATTGACTCTAAAAATATTATTGATCAACAATTAGCAAAAAAAGCTGGATTAGTTTATCGGGGAATTGGCAGAGGAAAATTATAATTAATGAATCTTAATTCTATTAAATCGATCCTCACTCTCAGATATGATTATACTCAAACACCTCTTCTTCCAAAATTAACATGGAAAGATTTAGAAAAAAAAGAATATTTTTCACCAGAAGAAATTCTTCAACAATACATTTCTAATCTAAAAAAACAAATCCCAACTGATTATTCAAAACCCATATCTATCTCCTTAAGTGGGGGGGTGGATTCCTCTCTTACATTATGTCTTTTAAAACAAATTTTTCCTGATAATCAAATTGATGCTATTTCAATAAAATTTAGAGACAGTCCTGATGAAACAGAAACTGCATCAAAAATTGCAAAAAGAATTGGAGTTGATCACCATGTAATTGAAATAGATAATTTCCTTGAAAAATTACCTAATGCTATTTCTATTACGAAACTCCCTTTTTGGGATATTCATTGGTTATATGTAGTTGAAAAAGCAAAAAATTTTTCAAATTATCTAGTTTCTGGTGACGGTGGAGATGAATTACTTGGTGGATATGTTTTTCGTTACTCAAAATTTCTATCTAAAATCCATCCTAACTCTACTGTTGATGATAAAATCAGAGCCTATCTTTCTTGTCATGAAAGAGATCATGTTCCAGAACAAGATAAAATTTTTGAACAAAAAATTGGATTTCAATGGCAAGACATCTATGATCAACTTACACCTTATTTTGATAATCCATTAGATCCAATAGACCAAGTTTTTTTGGCTGATTATAATGGAAAATTACTGTATAATTTCTCTATCATTAATAACAAAATTGCAAATTTTTTTGATATTCAGCCAATTACCCCTCTTTTATCTCCAGAAATAATTCAAAAATCTATGAGGCTTCCTTCAAATAAAAAATATGATTCTTCATCAAATATAGGAAAATTACATTTGAGAAAAATTTTAAAAATTTTTGGAATTGAAGATCTTATTGAAAAACAAAAATTAGGTTTTTCTGTTAACACTGAAAATCTTTGGAAAACTCATGGACTTGAAATGGCAAAAGAATATCTTGTTGACGGAAAAATCATTCAAGATGGTTGGATAAAAAAAGATTGGGTTCAATCAAATTTGAATAATAAGAATATTGACATTCGACATATCAACAAACTTCTTGGATTACTATCATTTGAAATTTGGTATAGGAATATTAAATTACAGAATTAAATATTTCAGGACAAATCAAATTTATTTTTAACAAATTTTAAAAAATCATCTGAAATTTTTCCCCATGAAAACTTTTCAGAAACAAATTTTCTTCCCATTTCTCCAAGCTGCATAGTTTCTTCACTCATTAAAATTGAAATTTTTTCAATAATGTCTACATCATCATTTTTTCTTACCAAAAACCCAGTTATTCCATCATTCATTAATTCAGGAATTCCACCCACTGATGTTGCTATAACAGGTTTTTTCATTAATTGCGCCTCTAACAATGTTAAAGGTGCCATATCAATTCCACTTATCAGGGCATAGATATCAATCTCCGAAAGAAATTGTCTTACTCCCTTTGGATATTCTAAATTTCCAAGCCATTTAAAATTCTCATATTTTGATAATTCTGAATTTATAATATTTGCATACGGGCCATCTCCTACCCAATAAAACATAATATTTGGAAATTTTTTTAGAACATTTTTTAAAATAAGCATTTCTTGAGCTTTACCCCAAATGTTTGCACTTTGAACCAATCCAATACACGGATGTTTTAATTTCATTCCTTTCTCAACAAACCAATTCTCTGAATTGATTCCTTGATACAAAACATGTGTTATTTTTTTAGGAAGCGTTTCATGAACTCTGTTCTCTAAGAATTTACAAATTGGTAAAATACAATCTGCATTTTCAAAAATTTGATTTCCCATCTTTTCCCATTTCCCTATAACGATATTTTTTGGAAATTTTTTATATCTAGTTTCTTTTGCCCACTTGATTTCACTCCAAAAATCCCCTCTCAAATGAACCAAAGTTGGAATTTTTTGTTTTACTGATTCTAAAGCAAAATGTCTTGGCCGATCAATTAAAATCAGATCTGGTTTAAAATCCATCGATAATTTATTAAATTGATTTTTTGATTGAAACCATTTTGAAATTTTTCTACTCGGAAAACCATCACAAAATTCACTGTCTATTACTACTTTGACTTCTACACCTAAATCATAAAGATTTTTTGCAAAATCATTCAAATGAAAAATTTTTGATGGTGACCCACCTATGAGTAATTTCAATTTCTATAGAATCTAAAAGTTTACTATCTAATATTAAGATCTACATGAACATTCATTCTAGAACTCAAAAATTTTTGGAATTTCAATATTTTTTACCTTGTTTTATTATTGATAAAGTATATCTAAATGCTGAACTATTTTTAAAGCATTTTAACTAATCAATCTTGAAAAATCATCTTTCCTAAATTTATACATATAGTGCAATTGATATACAACATAATTAAAAAAAATCATGAGACAAAATATTGGTTTTCGTGGTTGGTTTTATTTTCGTCAGGGTTGGTCTACCTATTTTGCCTTCATTTTTGCAGCCATTAATACACTAGTTGTAACTTATTATCTTGCAATTGAAAACATTCCAATTTTAAAAACTGTTTTTCCATCATTTTATGTTTATATGGCTATTGTAATAGCACTTGGAGTTCCATTACTAATCTTTGTAGGCTATGCTCACCAGAAAAAAACTGCATCATACAAAGCTGAGGCAGATATTTTTTATGAATCAAACCCACATGCATTAAGACAGTATAATGATATAGAATTACTTTTACGATTAAATTTGAATTTAGTAAATCTTACACTTTTAGATTATGAAAAAAATAATATTTCAAATGAAAAATTAGACGATTTGAAAAAATTAAAAAATGAAATTGAAACCTATTTTGATCAAAGGAAAGACAGTAGACAAATTGATATTGCATTATTCAAGAAATTTTCAAATTTGAAATAATCAATCTCTAATTAACTGCTCATATTCTTCTTGTCCCCAGACACGAATATTTTTCTCTTTAAATTTTTTTATATAGATTTTTTCAATACCCAAAATTAAAAAATTCTCAAATCTTTCAAATCTTGATAATTTTCTATCCAAACTTTTATTTTGTATTTTAACAAAAATATTATACCAATCTTTTGATACTAATTCTGGATCAGATAGTTTTTTTATATATTCATATTCTTTTTGGGCTAAATCTTCTCTAAATTGTTTTGATTCTACAATTTTATCCATAATCATTGCTATTTCTTTTGGTTCATTTGATTGTGGTAAAAATGGCGGAATAATTTTTTTTCCATCAATAATATTGGGTTTTTTTGGATCTGTATAACAAACTACTGGTTTTTTACAGAATGAAGCTTCTCTTTCTATTCCTCCCTGCACTCCTGCTCTCATTTGTCCCATTATTGCATCTACTGTAACAAAATATTTTCCTAATTCTTCTCTTTTAATTACTGGAATGAATCGTACTTTTGTAGGTTTTTTATCTATTAATTTCTTATTAATTGTACTTAATTTGCTAAATTCTTCTACTGTTGTATCTTCTATAAACCATTTAACTTGCAGCATTTCAAAATCTGATTTACAAAGTTCTATTGCTTCCCAAATTTTTTCTATTCCTTTTTCTAACCCAAATCTTTGTGCAGATAAGAAAATAAATTTTTCTTTTTTTAATTTTTCAGGTTGTATTTTTTCATTAAAAATTTCAGTATCTACAAACATTCTATCTAATCTAATTGCATCCTTTCTATATTTTTTTAAAGGTGTGAAATATTCATCCATAGGTGCTATACATGCAATTGCATTATCTAAAATTTTTTTATAAAAATGTTTTTCAAGAAAATTATAATTTTTATTTTCTTTAGAAAATGGTGGTGTTGTAATATCATTTCCAACAAAATACATAATATAATTTATACCTGCTAAATATGCAATTCTTGCACCTGCCCATGGAGCAGCTAAACATAAATCAAATTGATCTTTAATCTCTTTAATTTTTTTAACTTGTTTTGAAATTAATAATGAATTAAAATATTCAATTTGTTCATACGATGTTGTATTTTTGGCAACTCCTTTCTTTGGAAAATCTATTAAATGAATTTCTGCATTTTTCATAAATTTTTTCATTAAGTAAATATTACTTGCTGTATCACCTATTGCAAGAACTTTTAATTTCATCTAAATAACATTTTAAATCATCGTTAATATTTTTTTGATTTTTATACTCTCATAATTTTTAATTATTTATTGATATTTTTTGTAAGATACTTTAATTAGTTAAATTTCCTCTATTTTGTATTGAAAACAAAAAAACATGAAATTCCAGATGAATTTTACTCTAATTTAACATCGATATATAAAAAAAGACGAAGTGAAATCCAAAAAAAATGGAATCGAGTTTTACCTTTTAATGAATTAATATCAGATAGATGGGAAAAAGCAAAATTTCTGAATGGAAAAACAGGTAGTAGTGTATATGATAATAGTTACGTATTTGGCAAAGTTTCCATTGGAAAAAATACCTGGGTAGGACCTAACACCATTCTTGATGGTAGTGGTGGCAAACTCATAATTGGTGATTATTGTAGTATTAGTAGTGGAGTCCAAATCTATACACATCAAACTGTCAATTGGGCGTTAACAGGTGGGAAATCTGAATATGAAAAAAATTCAACATCTATAGGAAACAATTGCTACCTTGGTCCCAATTCAATTGTTACCATGGGTTCGAAAATAGGTAAATGTTGTGTTATTGGAGCTCAAAGTTTGGTTAATTCTAAAATTCCTCCCAATTCAATTGCTTTTGGTGTTCCAGCTAAAGTAGTAGGAAAAGTTTCAATAAAAGGAAAAAATGTACATTTTGATTATTTTGAATAAATTTTAAAACTTATTTATTAATGAATAATTTTTATGAAAAATAATAATTAGCTGATAATTATCATCTAAAATACTTGAAAATCGATAAAAAACTAATTCAAAATTTCTTAACACTCCGATATGATCCTTCAAAACATCCAGAAAAATTAACAAAGTGGCAAAATTTTAAAACCACTACAACTGATTTTGATGGACAAATAACTGAATCTTTATTATTAAATTCAATTAAAAATTCAATCCCAGATAACAATAAACCAATTTCAATTTCATTAAGTAGTGGGATTGATTCATCCTTATGCTTAGCATTATTACGTCAAGTGTTCCCTAAGCGAAAAATTATTGCTATTTGTGGTGTATTTGAAAATGGAAATGATGAATCAAAAATTGCAAAAAAAATTGCAGAAAAATTTTCAGCTGATTTCAAAATTCTTCACATGAATTCAATTTTTACAAATATGCCTGAAATAATTTCTGTTACAAAAAAACCTAGATGGAATACATATAATCATCTTATTTCAAAAGAAGCAAAAAAATTTAGTGATTATTTGGTTACTGGTGATGGTGCAGATGAATTATTTGGTGGTTATACATTTAGGTACAAAAAATATAACCAATTATCAAAATTTACAGATACTTGGGTAACAAAAGTTAAAAATTATCTTGAATGTCATAATCGAGATTGGGTACCAGATCAACATATTTTATTTGGTGCTTCAATCTCTTTTAATTGGCCATCAATTTATAATTATTTTAAACCCTATTTCCAAAATAAATTGGATTCATTAAATCAGGTTATGTTGGCAGATCATAATGGAAAATTATCCCTTGATTTCATCCCTACAGGAAAAGCAATTTTTCAACATTATGGAATTCATGGTGTACCAATTTTTCTTAACTCTGATTTAATTTCTTTTGCACAAAAATTACCACTTATTCAAAAATATGATGAACATAATTTCAAAGGAAAACTAATTCTTAGAAAAATTGCTTTACGATTGGGAATAAACCACATTGAAGAAAAAAAAGGATTTTCACCAAGTTTACTGATAGATTGGGAAAATCATGGTAAAGAAATTTGTCAATCTATTCTTTTAAATAGAAAAAGTCATATTTATCAAAAGAAACTAATTAATTTTATTTGGGTTTTAGATGCATTTGAGAAAGTAGAATCAGATGGAGATATAAGATATTTAAATAGATTGATCTCAATATTTGCATTAGAAATTTGGATAAAACTTTTTGTAACAAATGAATTAAAGTCAACAAAAAAATTTTCTTAATTATTATTTTACAATATCAGAAATAATTTGACAAACTTTTTCTTGATCTTCTTGAGTTAAATTTTTGTGTAGTGGAAGTGTTAAAGCATTTTTAAATAATAATTCTGAATTTTTTAAATCACCCACTTTTTTCATATTTTTGTATGCAGGTTCTAGATGTAATGCGTATGTGCCTATTTGACTTTGAATATTTTCTTTTGCTAAGGCGTCTCTAATTTTATCCCTGAAATTTTCTTTTTCTACATAACATGCATATGATTGATATGTTTGCCTGGTATTTTTTCCAACATATGCTGGTTTTATCCCATCAATTTTTTCAATTAATTCATGGTATATCTTTGCTTTAGATATTCTATCAGAAACAATCTTTTCAATTTTTTTCATCTGAACTAAACCGATTGCACTTAGAATGTTTGACATTTTGTAATTTGTTCCAACTGTTTCGAAAGATGTTCCTTTAGCACCAAAATGTTTGAATGAATAACATTGTTCAGCTATCACATCATCATCTGTTGTAATCATTCCTCCCTCGCCTGTAGTAATTACTTTTCTTGGATGAAAACTAAAACAGGAATAATCTGCAATTTTTCCAACAAATTCTTCTCCTATCTTTGCCCCTAAACTGCAGGCAGAATCTTCTAACATTTTTAAATTAAGTTTTTTAGCTTTTTGATATATTTCTGATTCTAATGGCACTCCTGCCCATGAAACTGGAGAAAATACAGTCATATTTTCATCATATGCTTCTTCTAAAATTTCACTAGTCATATTCATACTCTCAATGTCCACATCTACCAAAACAGGTTTTCCCCCTGCAAGAATTACAGCCTCTGCCGTAGCGGGATACGTATAATCCGGAACAATCACTTCTTGTCCTTTAATATTTAGACATTCTAAAACAGCATGTAATCCTGTTGTACATGATGTTACAGCTATAGCATGTTTTACACCAAGATACTCTGCCACAACTTTCTCAAATTCTTTGGTAGTGATACCCTCAGTTAGAAATCCTGTACCTAAAACCTCTTTAATTGCCTGTAATTCATCATCCCCAATATCTGGAACTGCTAAAGGAATGGTTTTGTTTTCCATGAATTAATTTTTAAAAATTTAAGCTTCTATTAAAGGTATAATGGGTAGATTTTTTAAAACATAAAAATTTCCAATAATATTGAAAATTCTAATTTTAGGCTCTGAAGGATTTGTAGGAAATAACCTAGTTGAAGGATTATCAAAAAATCATGAGATTTTTTGTGCAGACATGGTTGAACAAAGCCATCATGCAAATTATTCACAATTTGATGTAACTGATTCAGAGAGTGTAATGAAGACTATACAGAATGTAGATGTTGTAATTAATCTTGTTGCACATTCACTTGTTTCATCAATTGAGGGTCCTACAAAAAATGCAGAAGTAAATATTATTGGATTATTAAATATTTTAGAGGCTTGTAGAATTAATAAGATTAAAAAATTAATTTTCACATCTGCTTCATCCTTAGTAGGTGAACCTCAAACTTTTCATGTAGATGAAAATCATATAGCTGTTCCAAAAACAGCATATGGCATAACAAAATTAGCTTCAGAACATTATTTGAGACTTTATTCTGAATTGTATGAGTTGGATTATGTTGTATTTAGATTTTTTAATATTTATGGCCCACATCAAAAAAATGGATTAATACCAACTTTATACAATCGTATTATCAATAATCAATCTTTAACCATTTTTGGAGAAGGTGATCAGGTTAGAGATTATGTGTATATTGAAGATATCATAACCTTTTTTGAAAAAGCCTGTATTTCTGAAATTACAAACAACTCTATTTACAATATGGGAACTGGAAAAGGTACAACAATTAAAGAAATCATAGAAATTTTGACAAAAACTTTACAAATTGAACCTAAAATAGAACACAAACCCATTAGACCTGGAGAAATTGGAAATTTTGTCTCTGACATTTCTCACCTTAAATCATCATTTGGAAATATTCCTGAAACTACTGTTGTAGAAGGATTAGAAAAAACCATAAACTGGCTAAAAAATCATTGAACTAAAATAATACCCATATCCAAACTGAATGATCTACTTGAATAATATAAAAAATTTGATAAAAAATCATAAAAAAACTATTGCAATTTATGGGCTAGGTAATGTTGGAGGTGCTATAGCTGCATGTTGGTTAAAGACTGGTGCAAAAGTTATTGGTGTAGATATATCAAAAAAACTGCTTTTAGATATTAAAGCAGGTAATTCTCATTCTAAAGAACCATTTGTTTCATCTATTTTTTCAAAAGCTCTTAAAGAAAAAAATTTAATTTTAACTGATAATGGGATTTTAGCATCAAAAAATTCTGATATTAAAATAATTGTTGTACCTGTTGGATTAAAAAAATATAAATCTGATCTGAAATATGTAATTTCTGCAACTCAAACAATTGCAAAAGGATTGAAAAAAGGAGATGTTGTATTATTATCTCCGTCAGTTCCTCCTGGTACTACTGAGAAAATTGTTTTACCAATATTAGAAAAAGAAAGTAAATTAAAAGGTGAACGTGATTTCTTTTTAATTTATAATCCTGAAAGAATTTTTGAAGGAAGAGCAATACAAGATATTGAAGAAAATTATCCTGCAATTGTTGCAGGTTTAGGAAAAAAAAGTCTTGAATTTGGAAATAAATTTTTAAAAATAATTTCTAAAAAAGGAGTACTTCTTATGCCAAACTTAGCTACTGCAGAAGCTGAGAAACTCTTTGAAGGTGTTTTTAGAGATGTTAACATTGCTCTTTCAAATCAATTAGCTGATTATTGTGAAAAAATTGGAATTAATTTTTGGGAAGCACGTAAAGCTGCAAATTCTCAACCCTTTTGTCATTTACATTATCCTGGAACCGGTGTTGGAGGATTATGTATTCCAGTTTATCCTAGAATAGTTATAGAATCAGCAAAAAATATAGGACAATCGATGAAAATTTTGGAATTTTCTAGAACTATCAATGATGAAATGCCTAAAAAATGTGTTAATGAATCTGTAAGATTACTAAAAACTAACAAAAAAACACCAAAAAATAAAAAAATTGCTGTATTGGGATTGGGATTTAGAGGTGAAGTTACAGACAAAAGACTTTCACCAACTTATTCTGTAGTTGATGAATTTTTGAAACTTGGTTGTCAGGTAACAGTTCATGATCCCTATATTTTAGAAGATAATGAATTACCTGAAAATGTACTTTTATCAAAAGATATGTCATTAGTAATTAAAAACGCTGATTTGATTTTTGTCTCAACTGATCACAAAAAATACTCTAAATTATCTAAAACAAGTTTTAAAAATACAAAAAAACCATTATTGATTTATGATGGAAGAAATATCTTACAAAATAATCTTTTTGATAAAGTAAATCTTCTTAGCATTGGAAATTATACTTAATTATTTAATTATTTTAAATATTTTTACATGATAATTATAACCAAAATCTTTTGAATCATACTCTTTTATCAGAAATTCATATTGCTTTTCATTTTCAAAAACATCTATAATGAATTTAGGTCGTTCTTTCTTTTCATCAACATAGATATGAGTTAGTTCTTTATTTTCACTAATAAAATCTTCAATTGAAAAATACCCTTCAGTAGAAATTGTTGTAATTGGACTAGATATTGAATTTCTTATGTATAGACCATCAATTCTTTTACCCAAAAATAGCTCTTTAAAATCACTCCATTTTTCTGGAAGAAAAGCAGATTCTAAATAATGATCTTCTGGATAAAACGAATTCATTATTTTTGGTTCGTTAATAACCTCTTTTGCAATTTGACCTGCCTCAAATTTTTGAAAACCCTCATCCGAGTTTAGTTCTAAAAATATAATTGATGAAAAAATCACTCCAATTATTATCAAACTAATTATGATATTTTCTTTTTTAAAATAACTAGAAATTTTTTTGACAGCAAATACTGAGATTATACAAAATATGGGATATATCATAAAGAAATATCGAGTATCTAACAAAGGAATAGAATATGCATAAAATGCAGGAATGAAAAGTCCAATTCCTCCTAAAATCAAAGTTAATTTTTTAAAATCAGGATTTTTGAACAAATAAAAAATTCCTATTGGAACAAAAAATATGAATATTGGAATGAGAGCCCAAACAAAGAATTTTGAAAAATTTTCAACACCTGTAATAAAAAATGGAAATCCTGATTCTCCGTTTGTTTCACTAGGATCTTTAATGTGATATGATATTGTTGTTGTCGCTCTTCCAAAAATTGAGTCAGTTCCTTGTATCTCCATTTGATATAACATCATTGGAGATATGATCAAAACAAATATCATTAATGCTATTAGATAACTTGGAATAACTAATTTTTCTTTTCTAAATCTAACAAAGAACATTAAACTAATAACAAAAAACAAAATTTGCCCCTCTCCTCTTGTTATAGCAGTAAGTGCAGCAAAAACAAATGAAAGATACACCAATTTCTTTTTTGAGCTAAGAAAAAATAATAAAGTTAAAGTTCCTAATAAAATAAAAAATGGCTCAACAATCCCTGTTATTGAATTTTGAATTAATCGTGGTTCAAAGGTAAAAATTATTGCTGCAACAATAGAGTATTTGGGCTCAACAAACTTTCTGGCTAAAAAATAAACTGGGATTATTGTGATTGTTGATAAAATCATTGCTAAGTTTTTTTGTAAATCCATATACTGTATTGTATTTTCAAATTGAAATAATGAAAAAAATAATGATAAAAAGATTGGCCAAAAATTATTTGCTAGTGTATAATTTTCAGGTAAATGCCCTAATACCGTAATGTCTGTTGCATAAAAAAAATATCCTAATGAATCAAATGTAAGAAAAACTTCTGGTTCAAAATAATAATCCCTTACTAAATATGAAATTATCCCTATTAGTAAAAGTAAACTTAAATATTTTTTATTTTGATTAAAAAGTTGTTGTTTTAAATTATTTATATTCATTATTTCTCTTTACTCTTAATGATTTTTTAAATAATATGTAATTAAAAGAAATCCTGCTTGTGTGGTACTTGACAATACATAAGCTATTGCTAGTCCGGAAACTTGAAAAATTTCACTTAAAATTAATATGCCTAAAACTAATGTTATTCCTGCAATAATATATCCAATTAACACATAAGAGCTCTTTTCATCACCAAGGAATTTTGAAGTATACATTGATGTTATGGTGGATGGAATTAATGAAATACTCAAAATTGGAATTAGACTAAGTGAATCTATGTATTCTGGAAATATCATTGGAATCAAAATAGGGGCTACAAATATGCCTAAAATGGCTAAAACCACCGAACCTAAAATCGTAAATATTTTTAATTTTCCAGTTGATTTTCCGCTAGCATCTTGAGGAAGAATATATGTAAAAATCACACCTGGAAGAATACCTAATACGGAAATAACTTGTAATCCTAAATAATAATTACCTAATAATGCAAATCCAAAGATTGGCGCAATCATCAATTTATCAATTTGTCCTTTTATTGCACCTGCAAGATCCAATGAATAATTATTTGCTACAAATCCTGATTTTTCTTTGAGAAATTTAAAATCATAATTCTTTGTTTTTAATGATGCATACATTCTTTTGAAAAATGGTAAAAATGATAATCCGTATCCCAGTAGTATTCCTTCAGCTCCAATAAGTTGAAATAAACTTAAGGAAATTAAAACAAAAAATAATTTTTGTAAAACATAAAACTTTGCGTATTCTTTGTACAGTTTTCTACCTTGAATTTCTGAAACTGTTAGATTAAAAATCACGAATCCTATAACAAATACACTTAATCCCGCATTTTGAAAAATACCATATAAAATAATTGCACTAATTCCACTTGAAATTAATGAAATTAAATATAAAACAGATTGTATATTTTTCCCTTTTGCAGTATAGACTGTCATTACCCATTCGCCACCAATTAATGCAATGTTGGAAGCAATTCCTGCTATTGCAATTAAATATCCTAATTCCCCATAATTTTCTTGTCCTAGAAGACCTGCAAGATATAACCAAAAAAGAGCAGAAATAGCATTACCTGAAATTGTAGATGTAGCTAATGTGGAAATATTTTTGATTCCTGGAGAATTACGTATGTTATTCCAATCCATTATTTTCTCATAAAATTTTATTCAAATATTTCCGATTATTTCTATTTAATGACTGATTTGTAAACTTCAAGTATTTTTTCAGTCATGTGGTCTGAGTTAAAAACTTCTACTACTTTTTCATATCCTTTTCCTCCCATTTTAATAGATAAATCTGGATTTTCCAATAATTTACACATAGCATTAGTTAATTCATCAATATTTTCAGGATTTACTAATAATCCTGTTACTCCATCTTCAATCACATGTGGAATACCGTGTAATTTGCTACTAATTGATGTTTTTTTACATGCAAAACCTTCTACAGGTGTTAAAGGAGACATCTCCCATCTAGATGGTAAAACTAGAAATTCACATGCATGATATGCTGCTATGACTTCTTCTCTAGATGGTTTTTTAATCACCATGATTTTATCCTGTAAATTTAATTTTTGGATTAATTTTTCCATTTCATTTTGATATCCAAAATCAACTCCCATTATTACCAATGTCACATCTTGAAAATTATTTTTAGAAACAATTTCTGAATATGATTTTAATAAATAATCTATGCCTTTCACAAAATTAAATCTACCTAAAAATAAAATATATTTTTTATCTATGTTATATTTTTTTTTAAATTCAAATGGATTTTTAAGTATTTTTTGATAATCTATACCATTAAAAACAATACAAAGTTTTTGTTCATTAGTATATTTTTCAAAGATTTCTTTTTCATATTCATTTGCAACAATAATTTTTGTAGCTTGTTTTATAATAAATTTAATCATAGGTTCTTGTAATCTATATAAAATTTTATTAACAATTCCTCTATCAAAATCAGGATGTGTAAATAATCCGCCTTGATCAGATATTACTAATGGAATATTGTTGAATTTTGCAACTAGTGCAGAAATAAAAGCTTGAAAACCTCTAATCCCTATTGCATGAATAAGATCTGGTTTTTCATTTTTCAACAAATTATACATTCCTGGATTTATAAAAAAAAGTTTCAATTTAAAAATTACATGTGATCTTTTTATTTTAAAAAATTCTAACTTTTCTTTTCTTGCTAAATTTTTGTTAAATGTATTTGTATTATTTGCAAAATCCAAATCTGTTGTAATTATACTAACATCATGACCCTTTTTACCCAATTGTTTAGCAATATCTACACATAAAAATAATATTCCTCCAAATTGAATTGCAGGAATTGACGCAGGACATGTTAATGCAATTTTCAATTTTTTTTCCATTTCTCTACCATTTTTTTAATTCCCATTTTAGGACTAATTTTAGCCTCAAAACATAATTCTTTTTTAGCCTTAGATACATCTATTGTAAATTTTTGAACCTCTATGTTCCTGGATTTCTCTATTTCAAATTTTATTTTAGTTTTTGAGATTTTTTCTAAAATTTTAATTAATGATAATAATTTTACACTCTTTCCAAATCCAATGTTAAAAACCCCATCCTTTTTTGATTCTATACTTTTCATGATTGCATTTACTGCATCATCAAAATGAATAAGATCTAAACTTTGATTCCCTCCATAAATTATGATTTTTTTACCTAATAATGAATTTTTAAACATTTTAGATATGCCTCTTTTTTCATTGTGTTCACCGTAAAAATTTGTAAATCTGAGAATATTGTATGCAATTTTATGTTGTAGATGAAAATTCATGATTAAATTTTCTGAAAACATTTTACTGATCCCATTTAGGTTAATTGGTTGTAAAGGAGAATTTTCATTAACTTCTTTTTTAGAAAATCCATAAACTTCTCGTGATGATGCAAAAATTAGTTTTATTTTTTTATTTTTTATTGCATCTAAAATATAATATGTGCCCATGATATTTGTTTTAATAGTTTTATGAGGATTTTGTTCACATTCAACATTACCTGTAATTCCTGCTAAATGAATAATTATTCCTGGATTCACTTTTTGTATTATTTGTGAAATTTCTTCTTTTTTTGTAATATCACACTTATTTTTAATTTCCCCCCCAACATTTTTTGTGGTTCCTATGACCGAATATTTCTTTTCTAATTTTTTTACTAACAAAGTACCTAAAAGTCCTCCTGCCCCAAAAACCAATATTTTTTTATTCATACTAATCATATTTTTTAAAAATTATAAGCTTATACTTTAACAATGATTTTATTTTCTAGCATAAAGCATTCCTAAAAAATTATTTGTAGGTTTAATATCTACATCATATTCTAATTTTTTTAATCTGTTTTTCATACTCTCTAAAAGAAATAGATTATCATTTTTTAAATGATATTCGAGACAAATTTTTTCAATTTTTAATATTTCTTCATCTGATAATGAATTGATTATTTCAAATTCCGCTCCTTCACAATCCATTTTTAGCATATTACAATTTGTGATCCGATTTTCATTCATAATTTGATGTAGTGTGATGCCCTTAATCTGAATTGAATTTTTTCCAACCCCGTGAATTGAATGAGCAGAATCATCTAAAGAATCTATAAACAATTCAATATTTTTATTTGAATTTGATACTGCACTATTTAGAATTTTAATATTTGGAAATCCATTACACTCTAAATTTTCTTTTAAAAGTAAAAAATTTTGAGGATGAGGTTCAATAGAAATAATTTTTCCATTAGGATTCTTTAATGAAGCATATAACGAAAATAACCCAATATGTCCACCAATATCAATAATTACATCATTTTTCATAATTTCAAATCCTTGCATTTCATATTCTTTTAAAATCCATACATTTGCAAATGCTTGTAAATCTGTAGACTTTGTCCTTAATTTTATTTTAAGACCATTTTTTAAATTAAGATAGAAAAACTCTTTTTTATATAATCCAAAGTACACTAACAAAACTATTTGCCAATTTTTCACAACTTGAATAATTTTTAAAAATATCGATAATTTACCCATAGATTTTATTTGATAATTTATTTAATATAATTTCAGCTGATTTTATGTATTAAACCTAATTTAAATAATTCACGCTTTAACCGACTTTATTATGAAAATTATGATTACTGGAGGTTTAGGATTTATTGGAAGTCATCTTGCTGAATCCCTCTTTAATGAAAAACATGAAATAATTATATTGACAAAAAGTTTTTCAAAAAAGAAAAATCTTCCATTTTCCAATAAAAAAATTAAAATTGTAAAATCTAATATACAAAATTTTACAAGTTTTTCAAATTTAATTAAAAAATTTAAACCTGATATTTTGTTCCATCTAGCTGGTGAAACATCTCATTCAAATTCGTTTTCTGATCCTATGAAAGATGTTGATTCAAATATCAAGTCTACGATATGTGCTTTGGAAACCATTAGAATAAATAAAATAAAATGTCGATTTATTTTAGGGAGTACTTTTGTTGCTGTTGGAAAACCTGAAAAATTACCTGTCACTGAAACTTCTACTTGCAATCCAACAACAATTTATGGTACAAGTAAATTAGCAAGTGAAAATTATTGTAAAATTTACAATAACGTTTACGGTTTAGACACCATTATTTTTAGAATCACTAATTCATTTGGACCTCGTGAGCAAGTAATTTCTAATAAAAATGCAATAAACTATCTTATTTTTAGAGCGTTTAAAGGAGAAAAAATTACCTTATTTAACAAAGGTGAATTTTTTAGAGATCTGATTTTTGTTTCTGATGTAATTTCTGGCTTAAAAACAATAATGAAAAAAGGTAAATCTGGAAATATTTATTGGATTTCTTCAGGACAAAAAACTTGGTTTAATAAATTTGGAAAATTATTGACAAAACATACAGGTACGGATGTAGTTTTTTCTTCAACTCCAAAGTATACAAAAAAAGTGGATGTAGGGAATTTTGTAGTAAATAATTCAAAATTAAAGAAATTGGGATGGAAACCAAAAATTTCTCTTGAAGATGGAATAATGCTTACTTTAGAATATTTTCAAAACACAAAAAACTAAATCATTTTTTTTGTAATTTTTCCTAGAAATGATATAATTTCATTAAATACTAATGAGACTGATGAACTACTTACTTGAGAGGGAATTTCTATAATATTGGAAAATTCTTCTATGATTTGTTTATCTGAGATTATTTTCTTTTTTTCTAACTCTGAATGTTTTTTACCTATAATTTTCCTATCTTTAATAATATCCTTTGATGCTCTGATTTTTTCATTGATCATACCTTTTGAAAGGAAAAACAAGAATGTTATAATTTCTATAATTATCAGACTAGGGAGAATTTTATAAAATGTTGTTTTTGAATAATGTGTTAGAATACAATACCATCTATTTCTTTCTAATAGATAAAATTTCTTTGAATTCCATTTGAAACTAAAGCTTTCAGAATGATATACTGTGGAACTTGGAACATAAAATGATTTAATTCCTAATTGTGCAGCTCTCCATCCCAATTCTAGATCATCATGATATGCAAATAGATAAGGATCAAAAAAACCAATTTTTCCTAGAGTTTTCTTTGATGTAAATAAACAAGCCCCTGATGCATAATTTACTGTTCTAAATTTATCATATTCCTGAGAATTTCCTTTTCCTTTTCCAATCGAATACCCAAATCCAAAAATATTCATCATGTTGCCTGCAGAATTTATTCTTTTTTTATTACTTGTAGCTAAGAGTTTTGGTTGATACAATCCTTCTCCATGATTTTTGTATTCTTTTAGAAATTCATTAATCCAATTAGGCTCAACTTCTGTATCTGGATTTAAAATTATACAATATTCTCCACTGATCTGTTTTAATCCTACGTTATTTCCTTCACAGTATCCTAAATTTTCTTTATTTTCAATTAATTTTATTTCTGGAAATCTTTCTTTACATTTTTTATGACTGTCATCTTTTGAATCATTATCTACTAAAATCAATTCAATTTTTTTATAATTTGATTTCATCACTGATGAAATACATTTTTCTAGTAATTCTCCTGCATTATAATTTAAAATTACAATACTTATTTTCCCTATTTCCAATTTTTTGAATTTTCCTTATACCTATTCATGATATTTATTTTCATAAGATTATAGTAAAATTTTTGTACCTTCACCCAATAGTAAAATATTTTCATCATTTTCTTTAGGTAAAATTTTTGAGTTTGAGGCTATGATGCTATTTTTTATCTTAATCTTACAATCAATAAGACAGTTTTTCATAATTATGCAGTTATTTATTTGGCATTTTGCAATTATTGAATTATCACCTATACTGACATTGGGACCAATCATACAATCTGATTCAATTTTACAATTTTTACCAATCATTACTGGTCCAACAATTTTTACATTTTCCTCAATGATAGAATCTGTGTCAATCATAATGTTACCTGAACTATTTTTACTTTGATTAATTCCATTACAATATGGTTGTAGATTTTCTAATATTGCTTCATTAGCATTAATTATATCTTCAGGAGTTCCGGTATCTTTCCAATAATCAGTAATTGTATTGTATGTAATTTCATTATTTTCATTTAACAACATGTCTAACGCATCTGTAATTTCATATTCATTTCTCCATGAGGGTTTCAATCTGGAAATGATATCAAAAATTTTTGGTGTAAGAAAATAAATTCCTGTTACCGCTAAATTTGTTGGTGGATTTTTTGGTTTTTCCATAATTTTTACAATTTGTCCATTTTTCACATCTGCTATTCCAAATCTTGATGGATTTTCAACCTCGCATAAAAGAATTGAAGCACTAGAAGAGCTTTTTTCAAATTCGATGGCAAAATCCCTAATACTTTTTTGAATAATATTGTCACCCAAAAATACCAAAAATTTTTCTTCACCGATAAACTTTTTACACAAATTTATTGCATGTGCAATACCTTTGGGAAAATCTTGTTCAACATATGTAATTTTTAATCCAAATTTTGTACCATCTTCATAATATTCTTTAACTTTATCAGAACCATTTCCACCAATAATTATAGCAACCTCGGTTATTCCTGCATCTTTCATAGTTTCAATACAAAATTCTGACATTGGTTTATTTGCAATTGGAAGAAGTTGTTTTGGACCCGTGTGTGTTAATGGTCTTAATCTAGTACCATGACCACCATGAAGTAAAATCCCTTTCATACAATATCCTTTTCAAATATACTAATAAGTTAATTTTTTTTTTGCCATTCTGGAACAAGAGATTCTTGAGAAACATTTTTCCACCATTTTTCATTTTCAAGATACCAGTTAATTGTATTTTTTAATCCTTTCTCAAAACTTATTTTTGGTGACCATCCTAATTCTTTTCTTATTTTTAATGAATTCATACTGTATCTAAAATCATGACCTGGTCTATCATTTACATACTCAATCATCTCTACAGGTTTTTTCATAATGGTTAATATTTTTTTAATAATTGTTATATTATCAATTTCATTATCTGAAGAAATATTGTATGCTGATCCTTTTTTTCCATTTTGTAATACTTTAAAAATTGCTTCACAGTGATCGTCTACATGAATCCAATCTCTTATGTTATTTCCAGTCCCATATATTGGAATTTTTTTATTATTATTTGAATAAAAAATTGCTTTTGGAATTAATTTTTCTAGAAATTGTCTTGGTCCATAATTATTTGTACATCGTGTAATCATACAATCACAATCATATGTGACAAAAAATGAATTTATCAAAAGTTCAGCTGATGCTTTTGATGCAGAGTATGGACTAGATGGATTGAATCTATAATTTTCATCTGCGCTCTCTTTTTCTAAACTCCCAAATACTTCATCAGTAGAAATATGTACTAATTTTTTTCCAAATTTCTTTATTGCTTCTAAAATAGTGAATACACCATAAATATTTGAATCTATAAACGGTTTTGCATTTGAAATACTTCTATCAACATGTGACTCTGCTGCAAAATTAATTACTGAGTCACATTTTTCTACCAGTTTGGAAATTAATTGATTATCTGTGATATTCCCCTTCACAAATTCATAATTTTCTGAATTTTCAATTTTTTTAAGACTAAGAGAATTTGACCCAAAAAGTTTGTCATCAAGATTGATTATTGAAATATTTTTATTTTTTGATAAAATATTGAGAATAAAATTACTGCCAATAAAACCTAAACCGCCTGTAACTAAGATCTTCATGTTAATAAAATAGAATGGAGAGTAAAATTCTTTTGGATTTTTTCCTTCTTATAGCACAAATTAATCCTTCTTAAGTAATTTAATTTCTCTATGTGTCTATGTTTAAATAATTATTTTTTTAAATTGATTAAGTTGAAAACTAATTTCAAAAAAGAAAAATCGGAGGAAATTTTGGAATCTAAGACCAACACTGAATCTATAACAAAAGATTTGACTCAAGAAGAATTTGAAGAATATATCTCAAAATCAGGTGCAAAAGGATCATTCATGATATATAGATCAGAAAAAAAAGATGATGAATTAGGACTCGATGAATTATAATTACTAAAATAAAATCATGGTGATTTAATGACTCTTCAAAATTCTATTGAAAATATTATGAAAAAAACTCATTATGAGTCATTTGATGAATGGGTTCAAAATTTTTCTTTAAATCTTCCAAATATTTGGAATGAATCATCTGCAAAAGATATATCTACTTGTACTTCAGATTTTGATAAAAATTCATCTGCAATTGTAATTGGTCGTGGTCCTGCAATTAACAAATATGATCATTTGAAATTGTTGGCAGAAAGTGATTATACTGGAAATATTATATGTTGTGATGGAAAACTTGTTGATGCATTAAAAGCAGGTGTCACTCCGGATAAATTCCCTAAATTCTTTGTTACAACCATTGAACCATATCCTGAAGTTAAAGTTCATTATGAAGATCCAATAATTGATGAATTTGGTTCTAAAATAAAAGGAATTTTTACTGTATTATCAAATCCTGAAACCGTAGAAAAGGCAAGAGAATCAGGGATAAATATTCATTGGTTGCATACTTTGTTTGATTATAATGAAGGTAAGAAATCATTTAACCAAATTTCTGCATTAATGATAAGAGCAAAAAATCATGTTAATGGTTTACCTGCAATTCAAACTGGAGGAAATGTTGGAACTTCTTCATGGTTTATCGGTTGGAAAATTTTAAAATGTTCTACTATAGCATTAATTGGAATTAATCATGGATGGGAAGAAGATGATTCTTGGGAAACTATTATTTCTCACGGAAATTATTATGATGTAACAAAAGGAATAGATCGTAATAGTCCTGCTTTTAAAAAATTATTTAAAAAAATTCATAATCCTGATTTTAATTGTAATTGTATTTTAGATCCTCTCTTTCAATTTTATAGCACTGCTTTTAAAGAATTTATTTCACGTTCTCCAAATTGGTTAACAACAATTAATGCAACTGAAGGTGGTTCAATATTTGGGGAAAAAATTACCAGTATGAAATTTAAAGAATTTCTAAATGAATATTTAAATTGAAATTGACTTTAACAAATGCTTATACGGTTTAAATATGATTTAGAGTAGGACGTAGTATTGAAGGTATTATTTGTAGTTCCAGAAATTAGATTAGATAGTGCACCTAATCATTTTCCTTTTTGGGCTGGAATTTTATCTGCAATAGTGGAACAAAAAGGAGGACAAGTAGGAATTTTAGATCTTAATGCACTTCGTGATAATTATGGTGGAAATTTAGTACCAAATAAGAAAATAATTGATGAAATTTCTTCTGAAAAATGGGATTTAATTGGAATTGGTGGCTTAACATCAACATATGCTCGAATTAAACAATTATCCCCCTTGATTAGAAAATGTGCCCCTGATTCTTTATTTATTGCAGGTGGTGGTTGGAGTACTTACAATCCAATAGAAATTTTACAATTAGTTCCTGAATTAAATTTAATAGTTCTTGGGGAAGGCGAAGAAACTTTTTCTGAATTATATGATGAAATAAATAAAGGCTCTTCTGATTTTGAAAAAATTAATGGGTTATGCTTTAGAGAAAAAAATAATGAATTAAAATTTACTGGACCTCGAGCATTAATATCTGATCTTAATACTATTCCTTTCCCGTCTTATGATTTAATGGAAACCGAAATTTATTTTAAATATTCCTCATTTGCACTTTCATTAGCTTCATTTAATTCAAAAAGACGCGTTTCAACTGTTTGGGAACGTGGTTGTCCTAGAGGCTGTACTTTTTGTTCACATAATGGTATGTCTAGAATTGATTTACAAAATATTTATGGTGAAGGTGATCGAAAAGCAGGCGAAAAATTAGTACGAATATCTGATAAGGAAAATGACACTTTTCAATTACCTGCTAGATGGCCTACCCCTGAATACGCTGTAAACAATGTAAAATTATTAGTTGACAAATTTGACGTTGATTTTATTTCAATACTAGATGAAAATATGACTAGTAATCTAAAATGGACTAAAGAATTCTGTGACTTGTATGTTTCTGAAGGATTAGATAAAACTGTAAAATGGGGTACATTGGGTGATGCTCCTAGTGTTGCTGTTAAACCTGAGATAGTTCAAACTATGAAAGATGCTGGATGTGAATACATTTCATTTGGATTTGAATCTGCATCTGATAAAGTACTTAATGAAGATATTCAAAAAGGACAACTACGAAAACATCTTCAGATAACAGTTGATACAATTAAAAAAGCTAAGATGACTCCAATTACTACTTTCATGATTGGAAATATGCATGAAAATATTAATGATCTGATGGAAACAGTTGATTTTTGGATACAAAATAACGCTGAAATTGATCCTTTTATTTGTACACCCTATGTTGGAAGTCCAATTTTTTATGATAATCAAGATTATCTTTTACAACAATATGATTCAAAGTTAAAGATGATTGCAAATGAAAAATTTGATATTCGTGATGATATTGTTAAGAAATGGAAATTAGATGCATTAGACAAATTTATGACTGAATGTGGAGATGCTACAAAATATACTGCAACTGTTAGTCAATACTTTACAATTCCAGAATTATTTGCTCTAAAAGAATTCATGCATAAACATGATACTAGAAGAATGCTTCAAATGGCACACCAAAAATTTGAAGAAACTGGATTGGAACAATGGAATCATGATTCTAAGTGGGAAAAATATTGTGAAGTATGTAAATCACAAAAAGAATTAGAACAATCTGTTAAAGTTTCTACGATGAATTAATTAAAATATTTAAAAATTATATTTATGATGAATTTCTAAAGAAACTATTCTTTAATAATATAATGTGGTGTATTAGAATATGGAAATTTATTTATTTTGATATCTTTTCCTTCAAAATATTCATCTACAGCTTTTGTTTCTCCAGGAAAAACTCCGTAGTCATCTAAAACTAATATTCCTCCTTTTACAATTTTTGGATATAAATATTTTAAAATTGTAACAGCTGGTTCATAAATATCAGTATCTAAATTTAAAAAACTTATTTTTAATCTTGGATTTTTTTTTACATATATTGGAATTGTTTTTATTACATTTCCTTTTATTAATTCAATTTTACTGTTAATCTTTTTCCTTCTTAAAATTTCTAATAATTGTTTTTTTGAAATACCATTAGAACCAGCATCTTTAATGAATTTTTTACGTAATTTTTGATCTTGAGAAAATTTTGTTTCAGGAAATTTCCCAAATATGTCAAAACCAACAATTTTTTTTGATTTATTATTTAAAAGATTTCTGAAAGTTGCAAATCTTACTAGAGAAATTCCTTTAAAAACCCCACATTCTATAATAGAACCTGGTTTATCCATACTCAATTTAAATAATTCATAATGTGCCATGAATTTACCAATTCTTGAATTATCACATGACAAATAGAAATCATTTTCATAATTGAATGATTTTTCGAAATTTGGTAATTTAATCATAAAAAGACTGTGTATTGTTGGATAATAAATAAATTCAAACAAACTGTTTATTCTATTAATGAATTTTTTTAGTAAACTTAAATCTGACTTGCTTGATTAGAGAAAATACATGAAGAAATTAAAAGAAGTTGAATCAAATCGAAAACTATACCATAATGATTCTACACTAAATTCAGTCCATCGTGCCTCCTTAATGGTTCCAGAAATACACGGAACTGATGTTGATATTAGTTTTTTAAATCATTTTTTCCTTAAAAGAAATTACCAAAATATTGCATGTAAGGTAACAGCTATTGATATGAATGGAAACAAAATCCTATCAAAATTACACACAATCAATAAACCGATTGTTTACAATATCGCTTTAACTGGAATGGTTGAAAAACCTGTTTCAAATTACATGATTGAGTTTTTTTCACCAGAAAATCTTTTCATTCCTTTTCCTGCAGTTATGATAAATCATAAAGGAAAAGGATTCATTAATCAAGTACATTCTTTTAATCGAGTTCTAAATGATGTATTTGAGGATGATTCGATTAATTCTCATCAAGTCAAAGAAGCATCAGTTGATCTTCCTCTGAAACCAAATAGTGATACTTTTCTATTATTTTCTGCGGGACCTTTACCTTGTTTAGAAACATTTGAAATTGAAATTACAACAAGAGGAAATGTCTACAAAAAACAATACACTCTAAACTTACCCCGATTTGGTACTAAAAAAATTAGTATTAAAGAAAACTTTGATGAACTCCCTCAAGGTGAGGGAGGAATAATTAAAGCAAAACAACCTAGACAATTATTATTCTATGGTAGAATGCTTACAGGACAATCACAAACAGATGGTTCATTTAGTGCAAATCACAGTTACTATGATTCATCAACTACTGAGGAATACTGGGATGATGATAGGAATTCAGGACGTTCATACCCATTTTTTCCTGAATTACGAAATATAGCTAGATTATATCCAATTATGTCTCCTAGCAATTTAGAAATTTTTATTGAACTTTTTAATAATGATGGAATTTTGATCAATGAAATTGATATAAATTCCTTACAAAGCCCAAGTATTAATTTCTTAGATATTGATATTAATTCAATAATTCAAAAAGAAAATCTAAATTCTAATGAAATTTCTACATTTAGTATTATTGCTAAAACAAATTCTGGAAAAATGCCAACTAGAATAGGCCATCAATTAATTTATGGTGCAGGTGGATTAGATAGTTCCATAGCTGTTTCATTATTTAATCCAAATTTGTTCATTCCAAGTGATAAAAAGAGCTTCAAATGGGGTCAAATTATTTCCGGTGCTGATTTTGATTCTTTAGTGGGAATTGTTGCTGATCCAAATGAAAATCCAAATATAAAAATTCATGAAGCACATGTAAAATTTTATAATTCAAATGGATTAGTTTTGGAAAAAAATTGGAAAATTAAAAATGGAACTACAAAAAAGTTTTATGCAAATGAAGAACTTAATTCATATTATGAATCTGAAAAATTTCCTACCTATTTTTGGTGTACCATAGAATCCGAACATTATGGATTAAATTTCTTTTCAACTGCATTTAACAAAATTACTAAACATACTTCTGGTGATCATGGTTTCTAAAATAAATACATGGACAACAATAAAATTGATTTTATAAGATTAGTAACACATGATACTCATGATATTGCAGATGATCATGTAAATGGATTATTGACTGTTGTTTGGAGAGATTGGGATAAAATCATACCAAATCATCCAAAAATGATCTATTTGTCTGCTGTAGACCCCCATGAAATAAAAGGGCCTCATTTACACACCAAGCGCAATAGCTATTTTGTGTGTATAAAAGGAAAAGTTGTTTTTATAATAAAGGATCTTGAAGGAAAATATCATGAAATTTTTTCTAGTGAAACTGAGCCTAATTTAATCCAAATTCCGAAAAATTTCCCTTCAGCACATATCAATATTGCAAATGAAAGGTCTACAATTCTCACACTTGCAGATGTTTCTTGGAAACCTGATGACAACGAAATGCAAAACATAACTTTTGATGACTATGATTGGAAAAAATGGAAATAAATTTGAAAATTTAGAATTGTTTGACTTCATATATTTAGTTGATTCATCTTTGGATTTATCAAAAATTAAAGATATGCAGAATGACTCTACTCTTATAGTAAGTTTTGATTATGATTCTCATCAACAATTAAATCAAAAACAAATTTATCATTTACGCTCAGATGAATTTCTTTCAGAAGTAGATATTAATGAAATTCAAAAGGTTGTATATCGATTCATTAAATGGTATGATGAAAATCAAATACAAAATTTTATCAAATATGATACAATCAATATTGGTAAATTATTTCATGAAGAAACTTTAGATTATCTTGTGAAATTCATAAAATCCTATTTTGAAATTAAAATAATTTTTCAAAAATACTCTTCTGCAAAATTCTTTACATCCCCAACATTATATGAAATTTTAAAAATTTTTACATCATCAATTCAAAAACTAACTTCATCACAACTAAATTCACATAATTATGCAAATGATCAAATTAGAGTCAATTTTAATATCGGTAAAAAATATTTTATGTTTTTTATATCAAAATCAACGTATAAAAAAATTAAAAAATTATATGAAAAATTTGTTCATTTAATGATGGGTCCAAAGAAATTTTCAGATTCAAATAAGAAAAATATACTATTAATAGAATTTAACACAGTTCGATTTGAAGAATTTTTCTTAGCAAAAAAACCTCAAACAGTGACTCTTTCTTTTCTTGGTAGACGCAGACCTGCTTTTTGGAACAGAAATTCATATTCCATTTTTAAAAAATCAAACACAAAAATTATTTCTCCTTATGCCATTGATCAAACAAAACTTGAATCTGATACCAAACAAGGAATTTTGTTAATGAAAAACAATCTTCAATCTTTATGGGAAAATGAAGATTTTTTCAAAAATTTTTTCTCTGTTGAAAATATGTCTATCTGGGAATCCATAAAACCTACTTTTTTTGAATTATTAGAAAATAGACTTGAGAATACTATCTATGAAATTGAATTATGTAAAAGTATTCTTAATAATTATCATTTTGATAGTATTTTGATTTTATCTGAAATAGGATTTACAGAACAAGTAATTGCTAACTTGGCTAAATTACATAAAATTCCAGTAGTTCTAATTCAACCTGGTTTGTATTATGATACTATTGAAGCTAATGAAATGAATAATTCACAAACTGTTTACCCAAATTTATCTGACAAATTTGTTGTTTGGGGAAATACTACTAAACAAGATTCTTTAATAAATGCTAAAATTCCTAGTAATAAAATAGAAGTTTTAGGTTCTCCTAGATTTAGTAAACAAAAATTACTCAATTCTAAAAATGGAGATTATATTCTCTTAGCAACATCCGCTCCTCAACCTGCTGATATTCATGGATTACTTGTAAAAAATATAGAAAATTATGAGAATGCTATAATACAAATTTCAAAAATTGCAGCACAGTTAAAGAAACCACTAATAATAAAATTACATCCTTCACCTAATGAACCAGATGTTAATGCACTAATTTCTCAAATTGATCACGATATCACCGTGGTAACATCGGGAGATATTTTTCCTTTGTTAGAGTCTTGTAGTGTAATGGTTGTTTTAGGCTTGTCTACAGCAATTATCGAAGCACAATTACTTCACAAACCTGTAATTTCTATTCCTGTGATTGATTATAAATGGGGAAATCCTGAGGTTTTTAAATCTAATTCATGTGTTATTTCAGACATAAATTCATTAAAAGATAATTTAGAAAAAATATTTTATGATATAAAATTTCGAAATAATGTTATACATAATGCTGATTTGTTTATAAAAAATTATTTTGTAAATTTAGGATTTGGACCAGAAAAAATTTTCCAATATTTATCTAAACTTTAATTACTTTAAGTTAAGTATTATCATAATTTATTTTTTCTAAATTTCCTTTTTCATCTCTTAACAAATTTCCTTTTTTATTTTTTTTGAACAATCCTTTGTTCGCAAATTTATCTACCAATGTAAAAAAATCATTTCTTGTTAGCTCAAAATCACTTAAATATTCACTAAGAAATTTTTCGGGAATTTTACCTTCATATTTTTTAACCAATTCTATTCCTTTGTCTCTTGATAATCTCCCATGTCTAATATCTATGGATGCATTATCTGTAGCTCTACCATAACCAAACTTCAACCATTTCATATAGTCATGAAGACCTTGACCTTTGTTGTCTAAATTTTCATGATTTGAATATGTTCCTTCAGATGGACCATCATGTACAATAAATCCACGTTCTTCCATTTTTTCAGATTGTTTTGTTGCGTCCCATTCAATAAAATGTCCTAGAAAAATACCTTTTACCCCAACTTTTTTTATTTCTTCATCATTAGGATATACATAAGGTAGTAAATCCTTCATATCGATATTATATTTTAACATGTATTCTGGTCCATGATATGATTCAGAATTATTTTTAACTTCAATCGTAGTTCCATAATTTCTCCTCCAATTACTATCTAATTCTGATTTATTACTATCTTCTACAGGCCCTCCATATTCTGCTTGAGCATTTTCTCCCCAAATTAATAATGGGATTTTTTGTTGAACTGCAATTTGAACTGGAACTGTAAAAATTCCAAAATGTTCTGGCCATGATGCATCTCCAAAATCTAATAGTCCTACTTTTTGCATTTTGAGATAAACGTCACGTTTTGGTGTAAATTCAATACAATCTACATTAAATTGTCTTTTTAAATTCTCTAAATTTTTTCTACCAAGTTCAGTCCATTCTCTTGGTCTAAATGCAACTACTAATGGATTCAACTTAAACTCTTCTTTAATCATATATGTTTGATAATGTGAATCTTTTCCACCACTAACAGGAATTATACAATCATAATTATTTCCATTTTTATTTCTATATTTTTCAAGAATTTTTTGTAATTCTATTTTACGAGAATTCCAATCAATTTTGTTTTTTACTTTTAAAAATCTACATGCATCACAAATTCCATCCTTGTCCAATGTTAGATCTCGTTTTGTGGCTGGATAAACACAATTTTTACAATATTTTATCATACGTGGTCTAATTTTTATGATTTACTATATTAGGATATAGTTAAAGGAACAGAATTATTTTATGTCAAAATTGTTTGTATATTATATTACCAGTAATACCTGTTTTTTAGATTCCAACTCATTAATTTTTATTCGTTGATATATGATTTTTTAATTACGTAACCATCATTCTTTTCAAATTATTTAATATACCAGAGAATTATTTTTTAATTATGATTGGATGTATTATTCAAGCTAGAATGGGATCTACAAGATTACCGGGAAAAGTTTTGAAAAAACTTGATGAAAATAACTCCGTATTGTATTATGTTCTTAATCAAGTTAAACATAGTAAATTGATCGACAAGATTGTAATTGCGACTACTACTTTAGATGAAGATGATGTGATAGCAAACTATTGTGAAGAAATGAATGTAGCATGTTTTAGAGGTGACTCACAAGATGTTCTTGATAGATATTATAAATGTGCAAAACATTTTTCATTTCCAAACATTGTGAGAATTACTTCTGATGCACCATTGATTGATCCAACCATAATTGATCAAGTTATTGAAAAATTTTCTAATTCCAAGTATGATTATGTTTGTAATACACAACCACGTACATTTCCTCAGGGAACTGAGACCGAAGTTTTTTCATTTTCAGCATTAGAAAAAATTTGGTGTAAATCTACTTTGCCTTCTGAACGTGAACATGTTACTCCATATTTTTATACACATTCAAAAGATTTTCAAATTTTTAATGTAAAAAATTCAAAAAATATTTCCAATTTAAGATGGTGTGTAGATAAAAAAAATGATTTAGATTTAGTGAGATTTCTTGTACAAGGTATTGAATCACGTCCAATACTAACTAAAGATATTTTACAATTCCTTAACAATAAATCTAATCTAAAAGAATTAAACAAAGATCATATTGTCAATGAGGGGTACCTAAAATCACTTCAAGAAGACAAAGAATTCCTAAGAAAGATTTAGTCTATAAATTAGACCTGATACAATCTATGTTTTTATACTCTAAACAAGAAAAACAGCTGTATAATGAAAGTTCTACTCATTCATCCTCCTGTACGAGTGGATCATGATCCAGTTGATGTACCTGCAGGATTAGCTATTTTGTCTAGTATAGCAATTCAAGAAGGCCACCAGGTGGCATTATTAGATTTGAATATTGATCGTCCAATTATGCCATGGTCAAAAGTTATTGAACAAATTTCTGTTGATAAATGGGACATGATTGCGATTGGTGGATTAAGTAGTATGTATAATGATATTAAGAAAATCTTACAAATTTCTAGAAAACTAAATCCTGACGCACTCATTGTAGCAGGAGGTGGTTTTATTACATATATGCCTGATAAAATAATGCAATTTAATCCTGAAATAGATATTGCAGCTATTGGAGAAGGTGAATATACTTTTAGAGAAATACTTCAGACTTTTGATTCAAAAGATTGGAAAAAAGTTAGAGGTATTTGTTTTAGAGAAGATGATCAGGTTGTTTACACTGAACCTAGACCACTAATTGATGATTTAGATACAATTCCTCATCCTGCATGGGATTTATTGGATATGGATGAATATTTCAAATATTCTGGTTCTCTTTGGTTTAATGGTGCATGGAAAAGTAAACGTAGAATTAATTTTGTTACTGAACGTGGTTGCCCAAGACAATGTACTTTTTGTACTCACAATGGAATGAATAGATGGGATCAATTAGCGCTACTAGGTGAAGATAAAGTTAAACTATTAGATGAAGAATCTGGATTTCAGGCAATTACACGATTTTTCTCTCCAAAATATGTTGTTGATCATGCATTACACCTTCATGAAAAATATGGGATTGATTATCTTTGTCTATTGGATGAAAACTTAACATCCAATCCAAAACGTGTTCATGATTTCTGTGATTTATGGATTAAAGAAGGATTGCATAAAAAAATCCAGTTGGGCACTGCCGGAGATGCTCCAAGTATTACTCCTAGTATTGTTAAACATATGCGTGAAGCTGGATTTACATTCATTTCAATAGGTGGTGAAAGTGGAAGCGATAAAATTCTTCTTGAAGATATAGGAAAAGGAGTAACTGTTGCTAATAATCAACAAGCAGTTGATAATTTAATTATTGGAGGAATTTCACCAATTATGACATTCATGGTTGGTAACCCTAATGAAAATATCAATGATGTTTTAGAAACAGTTTCTTTTTTTATTAAAAATAATATTGATGTTAATCCTTTCATCTGCACCCCATACCCTGGAACAAAAATTTACATGGATAATCAAGATTTTATTTATCAACAATATGATGAAAGACTAGCATTATTAGAAAAATCCCCAAACCCAAATATCACTGAGGATATACTCAAACGTTGGAAAGATGAAGCTCTTGAAAAATTCCTATTATCTCTAAATAACGCAACTGACTATACATGTACTGTAAGTAAACATTTTGATTTTGGCGATCTTCTTACAATTCAACATTTTATGCATTCTCATGATGTAAAAAAATTGCTTAAACTTGCCCATATGAGAGGATGGGAACATGATAAAAAATGGAAAAATCAATGTGATGTATGTTTGGCAGAAGAATCAGTTGGTATGTTGCAGGTTTATTATAAAAATTGATTTAAATATTCAGATTTTTTACACAAAGTGATAATTTTGGGAATTAAAGGAAATTTTGAAGTTAAAAAAATTGAAATTGACAAATCTGAAGATCAAGATGAATTAGAAGCGTTAATTCGTAAATCTGGCGGTGGCTCTCATATGGTCTTTAGAAGTAAAAATAAAGACGACGAATTATTTGTTGATGAATTATAACTTGTTAATTTATTTTGAATGCTGTGAATAACTCTGAAGATTTATCTTCAATAATTAATGAATTATTAAAAATTAAGGAAAAAAGTGGTTTCCTTGAACAAAGTTGGGATGATTGGGTAAACTCAATTTTAAATTCCCAATCAATTTCAGTAAAGAATACTATTGAAAATGAACTTAACAACGTAACTTATGAGCGATTTTATAATGAATGGGTTAAAAATTTCTCTTTAAATCTAGATCATATTTGGAATGGCAATTCTGCTAGAGAATTAATGTCTGATACTATATCTGATAATAAATGCTCTATCGTAATAGGTCGTGGACCATCATTATTAAAAAACAACCATTTACAGTTACTAGAAAAAAGTAATTATGTTGATTCAATAGTATGTTCTGATGGTGCGTTATCAACTGTTCTAGAAAATAATATTAATCCTAAAAAATTCAAAAATTTTTTTGTGGTTACAATTGATGCTCAAACTCATCAAAAAAAAATCTATGAAAAAGAAATTGTAAAAAAATTTGGTAAAAAGATTAAATGCATTCTTTCTACAACTGTTTCCCCATCTACTTATGAATCTGTTATAGATGCTGGAATGGAAGTATATTGGCTACATACTTTATTTGATTATGATAAAGGCCCATCATCTTTTAATCATATTTCAGGTATTATGACTAAAAGTAAAAATCATAAAAAAGGATTGCCTGCAATTCAAACTGGTGGCAATGTTGGTACATCTTCATGGGTAATTGCTTGGTCTATCCTTAAATCAAAAATAGTATGTTTGTTAGGATTAGATCAAGGCTATCCAGAAGAGACTGATCTTAAAACTATTGATTATCATAAATTTCCAAAAGAAATTTTTAAACAAACTAAATCTTTAGAAAAAGCATTTCCATTAATCTACAATCCAGAATTTGATTGTAAATGTAGACAAGATCCTATTTTTCAATATTATTGTAATGCGTTGAAAGATTTTATTGATATGGCTTCTACTAAAGTTACAACCTATAATGCAACTGAAGGGGGAGCACTATTTGGAAAAAATATCAATTGTATTAAATTTAAAGAATTTTTGTTAAAATATGATAATCAAAATTTAAAAATTAATTAATCTTCAATTATGTGTCTAGAATATTTTTAATGTGTAAGTTTACTTGAGTAATGTTTTAAAGTTAATTAATTAAAAATGAATAAATTGAAAATTAACCAAGAAATAGAATTAAAAATTGTAAGTAATTCTGATATAGAATTCCTCTATCAATTATTAGCTGAGAGGGATATCCAAGCAAATATTTCGCATAGAAAAATGCCTATATTTGAAAAACATAAAAAATTTGTACTTTCCAAACCCTACACAAAATGGTATATTATTTTTTTTAACAAAACCAAAATTGGATCTATTTATTTGAGCAAATCTGATGAAATAGGAATTTTTCTTAAAAAAAATATACAAAATAAAGGGATTGGACAGACTGCATTAGATTTATTGATGAAACAAAATCCTCGTAAGAGATTTTTAGCTAATGTTAATCCAAAAAATATTATCTCCTCTAAATTTTTCAAAAAAAATAATTTTAAACTTATTCAACATACATATGAATATCTTGATAACTCTGAATGATCTATTATGAGAAAGCAAATTAAATTATTTGATCCATTTACTGATATTAAAGAAGAAAAAGCGATTCAAAGAGTTTTTGATAGTCATTATTGGGCATCAGGTTCTGGATCTAATCACGTTTCTAAATTTGAAGATAATTTTAAAAAATATCTAAAAACAAAAAGCTGTATTGCTGTTAATAGTGGAACTGCAGCATTACACTTAGCATTGTCTCTTTTTGATATAAAAAATAAAGAAGTGATAATCCCTTCTCTTTCTTTTGTATCAACGGCTCATGCTGTAATTTACAATGGAGGTATTCCAAAATTTGTTGATGTTGATGAAAAAACTCTCTGTATAGATGTAACTAAAATTGAAAAATTGATTAATAAGAAATCTGTGTTAATACTACCGGTTCACTTTGCAGGTATGCCATCTAATATGTCTCATATTAAAAAAATTGCAACACAAAATAATCTTAAAATTGTTGAAGATGCGGCACATGCAGCAGGTTCATTGTATAAAAATCAAAAAATTGGAACTCATGGCAACGTAATTTGTTTTAGTTTTCATCCTGTCAAAAATTTAGCAATGCCTACTGGGGGTGCAATTTCATTAAATGATAAAAAATATCATGAACAAGCAATTGAACTTAAGTCAAAAAGATGGTGTGGCATTTCAAATAGAGACGGTTTTAATTATGATGTTGATAAGTTGGGCTGGAATTATTATATGAATGAATTCTCGGCAGCAGTCGGTATTGAGCAATTAAAAAAATTAGATTCAATGAATAATAAAAAAAAGAAAATTGCAAAAAGATACTATGAAGAAATTAAAATTGATGACAAGATGACTTTTGATACAAATTGTTCATATCATATTTTTTGGATTAGAGTAAAAAATAGAAATAGGTTTATGAAAGAAATGACTCGTAGTGGAATAGAAACTGGAATTCATTACAAACCGATTCATAAAATGACTTTTTACAATAAAAAAATGTCTCTTCCAATTACTGAAAAAATTTCAAATGAAATTGTATCTATTCCTATACACTCTAATTTGTCTGTTGAAGATGTTTCGAAAATCATTCACAATGTAAACAAATTTTCTTCTTAAATAGAATCTGTAATCCCATTACCTACATCGATGTCGTTTAGAGCTTTTTTACCTTCAATTTTTGCTAAAAAACGAGCGTCCAACCCACGAATTTGTTCTCCTGGTCTAAGAATTTCAAAATTAATACCTTCTTGAAAAATGTCCCCCTTCTTAATTGATTTTATGGCTTGAATTGAACGAGTAGCAAATCTATGTAGTTCTTGTTCATCTTTCAAAATTTCTTTTTTACCACTACCCTTTGCTAAATCTGCATCTCTAATTGTTTTAATCATTAATTCTAAATCATTCGGTTCTAATGCAAAAGAATGATCTGGTCCTGGTAAATTTTTATTTAATGTAAAATGTTTTTCAATAAAAGTTGCACCCAAACCTACTGCCATTATAGGCCCAATTATAGGATCTAAACTATGATCAGAAAATCCTACTGGAAGTTGATATTTCTTTTTAAAATTAGAAATAACATTCAAGTTTAATATTTTAATATCCGCAGGATATTTTGCAGTACACTGAAGTATTCCAATTTTTTTCACATTTTTTTTTTGTAGTAATTTAACTGCAAAATCTATTTCATCATATGTAGATGCACCAGTTGACAACAAAATTGGTTTACCAGTTGTTGCTAAAAATTCTAGTAATCTTATATGATTTATTTCATAAGATGCAACTTTGTGAATTGCTACAAATTGATCTATTTGCTTTGCATCTTCAACTGAAAAAGGAGTTGACATAAAATTAATATTCTCTTTTTTACAAAAATCACTTAATTCTGGAATCATTTTATATGGCATTGAAAATTTATCAAAAATTTCATTAATGTTGGTATCAATACCTTGGTTTTTGAGATATTTACTTTTGCCTGCATTTTTTGCGTATACTTTTTCAGATCTATATGTTTGAAATTTTATTGCATCTGCTCCATATTTTGCTGCGGTATGAATTAATTCTTTAGCTTGTTTAACATCTTCATCATAAGTTCCAATTTTCCAATTAGATCCTGCTTCTGCAATTACAAATGTGTGGGTGGGATTATCAAATATTATAGATCAATCTATTGTCATAGTGCCTAAATTTAGGTTTATTCTAATATGGCATATTGTGAATATGGAGAAAAATTAAATTTTTGTAATTTAATATTTTTTATCCCTACTGTATCTAGTAATGCTTTGGTTGTTCCAGGCCAATGATTATTATCATTTAATATATTGAATACAAGTATAGATCCTTTTGCCATATGTGGTAAAAATTTTTCTAAAGCTGTTTTAGTTGGTTCGTATGCTACCATATCTAAATATAGTAAACTGATGATAGTAGCTGGATTTTCTTCCAAATATTTCGGAATTGTTTTAACCGCATCTCCTTTTATTATATTGACTTTATTTACATGGTTTAAGAAACGATTTTTATCATAAATTTTTACACATTTTTTTAAATCTTCAAGTGAATCAACAGCAAACCCACCTACATGTGCATGTTCTGATGGTGAGTTCTTTTCATATTCTGATAAATTTGTAAAACCCGAAAATGTATCAAAACCAATAATTTTTCTTTCATAATTAATCGGTTCCAAAATGGCACTAAGTTGTGCAAATGTCATTAATCCGCCACCAAATGATACACCACATTCAATTATTGAGCCTGGAATCTCTAAAATTTTTTTAAATATTTCATATTTTGCAAGAAAATTTGTCAAATCTTGTCGTGGTACATATTTTGTAAAATTTTGAATTTTTTCAATGTTGGTACCAATACTAGTTTGGAAATATTCATTTAACATTTCCAAATATTCAAAATCTTTATCTGTATTGTTTTCTTTTTCTTTAAACCTTGATAATTTTACCATTTCTTCATCTGTTATGATGTATGTTTACAATAAATTATCCTTGATAATTTTTTTTAATTCTTCTTTGTTGATTTTCTCTACTCTGTCTGATGAATATACATGCATATTTCCTGCATGAGAAATGTTTGAATTATATTTTCTTTTTTTGATAATTTCATTATCTAATGTATTAACTATGATATATTTATCATCCATTTCCCATGTATATCCTATTTCATATTCGTTAATCAATACCTCATGTAATTTTTCCCCTAGTCTTATTCCTACCATTTCTTCATCTGTTTTCCCCAGTAATTCCATTATTGCATCTTTTACATCTAATATTGAATAAGATTTTAGTTTTGGAACAAATACTTCTGAACCTAGACCTAATTCTGTTGATTCTAAAATAAAATCAAGTGCTTCATTCATTGTAACACTAAAACGTGTCATTTTTGGATCTGTAATTGTTATTTTTTGTTTTTCATTAATCTGTTTAATGAATATGGGAACTACTGAACCACTACTTCCTAACACATTTCCATATCTAACTGCGATAAATTTCGTTGGATGTTTTTCTGGATTAAGATAATTATTAGCTGTAACAAACAATTTCTCCATTAATAATTTAGTAGCTCCATAAGTATTCAATGGTGATACAGCTTTATCAGTTCCTATACAAACAGCTTTTTCCACACCTTCTTCTAAACAAGCGTCAATTACATTTTGTGATCCAATAATGTTGGTTTTAATTGCCTCGAAAGGATTGTATTCAATTTTTGGAACATGTTTGAGTGCTGCTGCATGAAAAACAAAATCTACATCTTCTGTTGCTCGCTTTAAACGATCTAAATCTCTTACATCACCTAAAAAGAAACGTAATCTTTCATCTTTGAATTTTGATTCCATTTCTATCTGTTTAGATTCATTTCTACTAAAAATCCTAATTGTATCTACATTCATAGACAAAAGTCGTTTTGTTAATGCTTGACCTAGAGATCCAGTTCCTCCTGTAATTAGAATTTTTTTACCTTTAAACATATTCAAATTCTCAACAAGTAATACAATAATGTTTCATTGTGTCAGTTATATTGTTTTTAGAATCCCAAAAACTTTAGTTAGTTAAAAATAGGTTCAAATAGATTGTCATGAAATTATTAGTTGTTACCACTGTATTACCATCGAAAAATACCTTGAGAACAATATACTTCAAAATGATATTAAAAGAAATCAGAAAAACAGACAAATTCAAAATTATTTGGTTGGTTAATCAACCTGATCCTGTTGAGACGTTTGATGATGAATTTGAAAGTGTCAGAGATATACATGAATTTCAAAATGGATTAGATGCAATAAATTCTATAAAACCTGATATCATTTTAGTAAATCTTTGGATTGAAGTAATCCAACATTCAATTAGTTTAGCAGCTAATTTTATGAATATTCCAATAATTGCTTTTGCAGGAGCAAAAGTACACTCTACACAAAAAATTGGAAAGATTTCCTATAATATGAGACGTCGTTTTTTTTCAAATATAGTTCCAACTGATTCATTTGAACAAAAACAATTTTTACGACGAGGCAGATTTCAAATTTTCAAATTTTTATTTTTATTGAAAACAAGAATTGTAATAAATATTGGTTTTTTCAAATCAATAATAATATCTGTGAATAATATTTTTATGTATTTTTTTGATAAAGCATTACCTCCAAACCCATTCCCATCATATTATTTATTACATAATGACTCTGAAATCAAACCTTTGAAAGATTTGAACATACCTTCACAAAAATTGATTGTTGTAGGCAACCCTTTATTAGATCATATTAAAAAAAAATCTTTTGAATATAAATATAATAAAAAAAACTCTAATACTATAAAATTACTGATTGTTACTGATTCATTATATCAACATGGGGTTTGGTCATTAAAACAACGAGATAATTTTTTTAATAATTTATTTAAAACACTAACAAAAAATAAAAAAATTAACTTTGATTTTAAAATACACCCTACATCTGAAAATAAAGATTATTATGAAAAACTTATTTCTAATTTTAATTCGACCTCAAAAATTTTTCAATCAGAAGATTTATGGGATATCATTGGTCAATATGATATTGCTTTAACATATGGGATGTCTACTTCTCATACTGAAATTTCATACAGTGGAATGCGAATGATCAAAATTTATGATATTGGTGTTGATTTACCTGACTTCCCTTTGGTTGAAGAAGGAATAATCTCTGGTCATATCAAACGCTGTGACGATATTTCTGATATATTGAACATCGTCTCTAGTTTTATCAAAATTGAGCCTAAACTCTCTTCTTCCTTTATGAAATCTCGAGATCAATTGTTTAACAAACGTCATGGAAATGCAGGAAAACGTATTGCAGATATATTACTTCAAATGTTGGAAAAATGACTAAATTGGTACGAAAAATTACAATAACAGGGTCAGAAGGTCTAGTAGGAAAGGAACTTTGTAAATTTTTTAAAAATGATAAGGTTATTCGTCTTGATTTAAAATTAGGTCATGATCTATCTGATGAAAATTTTGTTAAAACTTGGTTCAAGAATAATCATAGTGATTATTTAATTAATTGTTTTGCACTTAATGATCATATTGATAAAATCAAAAAAAAGACAACAATTTTTAATGTTTCATTAGATTCTTTTTCAAAATATTTGGATATTAATTTAAAATCTTTATTTTCTGTTTGTCGAGAATTTGCTAGAAATAATAAAAAAAGTGGAATTGTAAATTTCTCTTCAATATATGGATTAATCTCTCCTAATCCAAGTTTGTATGGTTTTAAACAAAAAGATATTGGATATGGAGTTTCAAAAGCTGGTGTTATTAATCTCACAAAATATTTGGCTGTTCATTTGTCTCCAAACATACGTGTGAATTGTATTATTCCAGGAGGAATACAATCTAATCAAAATCAAAAATTTCTTTCAAATTATTCTAAATTAACACCAATGAAAAGAATGATGAAAAAAAATGAATTGGGACCTTTAGTCGATTTTCTATGTAGTAAAAAATCCAGTTACGTTACAGGTTCGTCATATGTTATTGATGGTGGTTATACTTCTTGGTAAGTTTAAAACATGATTTATTAATATAATCTAAAGTCTATAACTATGAAATATTCTTCTAAAAATCAGTTTAAAATATCTGAAAATGTGATTGGAATGAATAATCCTTGCTATATTATTGCCGAAATTGGAATTAATCATAACGGTAAGATAGACATAGCAAAAAAATTGATTGATGTAGCTGTTAAAGCGGGTGCAAATGCAGTAAAATTTCAAAAAAGAAGTCTTGGAGAATTATACAGAGAAGATGTTCTTAATGATCCTAATATTGAAAGTCAGGGATTTGAGATTCTTGTTGATGTTTTAAAGGAAGTAGAATTTTCTGAATCCGAATATAATGAAATTATTCAATATTGTAAAGACAAACAAATCACATTTCTATGTACTCCATGGGATGGAAAAAGTGTAGACTTTTTAGAAAAATTTTTTGTTCCTGCCTATAAAGTGGCTTCAGCAGACATGACTAATTTACCTCTTTTAAGACATATTGCACTAACTAACAAACCCATTATAGTTTCTACGGGAATGTCTACAATGGATGAAATTGAAAAAACAGTAAGCTTTCTTAAAAATGAAAATTGTAATTTTATATTGTTACATTGTAATAGTACATATCCTTCACCTATAGATTCATTAAATCTTAATCTCATTCATATGTTATCTGAAAAATTTCAAGTTCCAATTGGTTATAGTGGTCATGAATCAGGGATTATTTCTACTTTGACTGCTGCAAATATGGGGGCTGTTTTAATTGAACGACATATTACTTTAGATAAAACTATGGAAGGAATTGATCAAGCTTCTTCTTTAGAACCATCTGAATTTATTCAACTTGTTAAATATATTCGAGAAGCAGAATTGGCCAAAGGTATACCTGAAAAACGAATGACACGAGGTGAAATACTTCAACGTGAAGTCTTAGGAAAGAGTATTGTTTGTAAAACCGATATTGATATTGAAGAAATATTCTCAGAAAATAATTTAGAAGTTAAAGGACCTGCAAAAGGACTATCTCCTCAATTTTACTATGATATTTTGGGAAAAAAATCAATGAGAAAATTAAAAAAAGGAGATTATCTCCAAAATGATGATATATGATTTTAGGAATGAAGGTCAGAAAAGTAGATCTTGATGACATGTTAAAATTTGAACCTAAAATACTAGAATTTCATTTTTCAGATAGTGATTTACACATGACATTAGACAGAAAATTTAACAAGCGACTTATGGTGCATTGTTATGAATATTTTGATAGAAAATTATTGGATATTGTTAATCATAAAGAAACCAATCAGATTCATTCTCAAGAAACAACAATTATGTTAATTCAAAAAGCAATTGATAAAACAATTTCTTTAAATGAAAATTTTGTTGGGAAACCTACTGTAATTGTTCATCCTGGTGGCTACTCTCTTAATGAACCCACTTTAGAAGAAATTGATGTGATGAAAGGAAAATTAGTTGATGCAATAAAACAACTTGATACGCGTGGTGTTGATTTTTTATTAGAAAATATGCCGCCTTATGCATGGTTTTTTGGCGGTAGGTGGAATTGTAGTGTTTTTCTTAATGCCGATGATCTACTAAATTATTGTAAAAAAACTAATTATCGTATATGTTTTGATTTATGCCATTCTCAATTATATTGTAACAAAAACAATAAATCCCTTATCGAAGAATTAAGTAAAATTGAGAAATATGTTGATCATTTTCATTTATCTGATGCTGAAGGAAATGATGGGGAAGGTTTACAATTTGGAGAAGGTACAATGGAATTTGATAAAATAATCCCAATATTAAACAAGTATAAGGAAAAGAGTTTTGCAATTGAAGTGTGGAAAGGACATGAAAATGGTGGAAAAGGTTTTGGAGAATTCTTAGAAAAATCTAAACTGAATGGACTAATTGTAAATTGACAAATGCTTTAATTTTTGGTTTAACTGGACAAGATGGTTCCTATTTATCTAATTTCTTATTAAAAAAAGGATATGATGTATATGGAACATTTAGACGTACTAGTCACAAATGTTTTGAACGACTAGAAGAATTAAAAACATTCGATCAAATTCATACAATCAAAGCTGATCTATCTGATCACGGTTCAATAGTATCTGCTATTAAACAATCACAACCTGACGAAATTTATAATCTTGCAGCACAATCGTTTGTTGGTGCATCTTTTCAACAACCAATTCTCACTGCTGATATTACGGGTCTTGGTGTATTGAGAGTTTTAGAAGCAATTAAAGAAAATAAACCTGATGCAAAATTCTATCAAGCATCATCAAGTGAAATGTTTGGTGATTACACTGATATAAAAAATGAAAATTCACCTTTCATTCCACGTAGTCCATATGGTGCTGCTAAAGTATTTGGACATCACATTACAAATCATTATCGTGAAGCATATGGAATTTTTGCATGTTCAGGAATTTTATTTAATCATGAATCACCTTTAAGAGGTTTAGAATTTGTTACAAGAAAAATCACTGATACATTAGCACGAATAAAATTCAAAAAAACTACTAGTCTTAAACTCGGAAATATTTATGCCAAACGAGATTGGGGTTTTGCTGGTGATTATGTAGAAGCAATGTGGTTAATGTTACAACAAACCAACCCAGATGATTATGTAATTGCAACCGGCGAATCGCATTCAGTAGAAGAATTTCTTACTTTGGCAACTGAATATGCAGAATTAGGAGATTGGCATGATTTTGTTGAGATTGATGAATCTGTTAAACGACCAACTGATATTGAAGATTTAGTTGGTGACTCATCTAAAGCCCAAAAACAACTCAATTGGAAACCCAAAATGAGTTTTAAAGAACTAGTTAAGACCATGGTTTTGCATGATATTGCATATACTAAATTACAAATTGACCCATTAAACATGGATGAAAAAAGAAATTAACTGTCTTTATGACTATTCAATATCATGACCTTGGATAATGTAGCTATAGTAACTGTACGTAATTCTTCATCCAGATTACCAAATAAGGCGTTGATGAAAATTAAAGGTGATTTACGTTCAATTGATATTGTTCTTGAACGAGCAAAAAAAACCAATCTGCCAGTAATTTTAGCTACTTCAACTTCAGAAAGTGATGATATTTTTGAAAAAATTGCAAAAGAACATGATGTTTTATTTTTTCGAGGTGCTTTACTAAATAAAATTAAACGATGGTATGATTGCTTTAAAAAATTTGATATCTCAAATGCATTATTACTGGATGGGGATGATCTATGTCATAACTTTTCTTTGGGTATAAGAGCTATGTGTGAGTTAAAATCTAAACCAATTGATTTACTTATGAATACAGATGATATTGTTACAGGATTTTTCACTTTTGCTATATCAAAAAATGGAATTACAAAATTATACAATATTGTCCCTTCTGAAATTACTAATACTGATGTTATTACTAGATACTTAGAAAAAGCTAATCTAATAACCGATTATGTAACTTTAGAAAATTACGAAATAAATAAAAATATTAGATTAACTCTTGATTATGAAGAAGATCTAAAATTTTTTCAAAAATTATATGAAAATATTTCAATTATTGAATCTGGAAAACAAATAATAAATTTCCTTGAACAAAATCCAGATATGATACAAATTAATTTTCATAGACAAAAAGATTTTTTAGAAAATCAATCAAAATTTAATGAGAGCGTAAAATGAAAGATAAAGGTTGGAGATTTATTGGAAATGAAAGAATTTACCTTGATGAGGTTCTAAAAAGTGGATTTGCAGCTACTGAATCTGGTTCTATGAATGAACGTTTAGAAAAAACGTTTTCTACAATACATAATAAAAAATTCGCTATTACTGCTAATTCTGGAACTTCTACTCTACACATGGCATTACGATCATTTGATGTGGGTCATGGAGATGAGGTAATTATTCCGGCATTAACTGTAGCAATGCCTGGATTTGCTGTTTGGCAATGTGGAGCAACCCCTGTATTTGCAGATGTTTTAGAATCTACATTTCTCATGGATCCAGATGATGTTGAACAAAAAATTTCTAAAAAAACTAAAGCAATAATGCCTGTTCACATGTATGGAAATATGTGTGACATGGAAAAAATTATGTCTTTAGCAAAAAAACATAATTGTTTTGTTCTTGAGGATTGTGCAGAAAGTCTATTTGCAAATGACGATAAAAAACGTAAAGCTGGAACTGTTGGCCATGTAGGTAGCTGGAGTTTTGAAAATTCTAAGCATATTTCTACTGGGGATGGTGGAATTGTTGTAACTGATGATGAAAAATTAGCTACAATCATGCGTCAGTTTGGTGGCGTTGGATTCAAAAATATTTCCGCACAATCTGGAAAAGTAAGAATTTCACGAGACAATTTTCAAGATCCAAAATATGAGCGACATAATATTTTTGCATATAATTATAGACTTCCAGAACTTTGTGCAGCTGTTGGACTAGCTCAATGTGAACGTGCAGAAGAATTTGTACATTTACGTGAAGAGATGGGAATTGCATATCTTTCAATTCTTAAGGATTCAAATTTATTTACTCCTCAAACTACTCAATTCGGCTATCGTAATACCTACTGGACTTTTGCTACTCGTTTTCTGGGTGATGATTATGGTGTATCTTGGTATGATTTTAGAAAAAAATATGTTGAAAATGGTGGTGATGGAATTTATTCAGCTCATCAAACAGTAAATAATGAACCTTGTTTTAGAGATTCTAAGTTTGGTTATGGCGATGTACCTATTGCAGAAAAATTACAGAAAGAACTAATGCTCTTCACTACAAATCAATCAAATGAAAATGAAAGAAATGTTCAGATTGAAGCATTGATAAAAACACTCACATTTTTTAAATGATTTTTATATTTTCCCTATACAAATTATTGTATCACATGTAAGTGACTTTTCCATATTTTGTTTGTAATACATGTCTATCCAATCATATGGTTCTTTAAGATAATATGTAGGCTCATTTAGTTGAGGTTTTTTAGTAAGTTTCCACGAAATCATATTTTCAATACTGTATCTTTGAATCCCAAAAATTTCAGATTTTAACCCTGTTTTTTTAAAAACAAATTTTAGTTTTTTTGGATTAAAATAATGAATATGAGCTCTTTGCCAATAAAACTCAGTATATTTTTGATTATTATTTAATTGTAAATCATCAGAATTTGGAACTTCAACAATTATCTTTCCATTTTTTGTAAGTAAATTTCTAATTTTTTTCAAAAATTCAATTGGATTTACTATGTGTTCTAAAACATGAAATAATACTATCACATTAAATTTTGCCATCTTGGGAATATTTTGATTAATATCGATATCTAGAATTTGAGCTTTAGTAATTTTTTTCGCTAGATTTCTTTTTTCTTGCGAAATTTCAATACCTGTAATATTATATCCATTATTATACATTGATTCTATAAAAAATCCATGACCTGATCCAATCTCAAGAATTTTATCAGATTTTTTTAAGTATTTTTTTATCATTTTAGTTCTTCTAACTGTGTCCTCATAACTTTTTTTCCTATTTTCTTTAATACCTCCAAAATAATTGATATTTTTATCTTGTAAATTTTCATCATAGAATTTTTTGTCTTCTATTATTGTTGGTACTGGAAAAAGTTGAATATGATCACATTTTTTACATTTAATTATTTTATGATTTTTTGAATCTCTGACATTAGATGAAATTGTCTCAAATTTGTTAAATTTACATAATAAACAACATTTTCCCATTTTTGTTCTTTTTTTTACTAGGTAATAATTTTTATTCGTATATGATAAATTATGAATATGAAGCCTAATATCTTATTTTTAGTAATTGACTCCCTGCGTGCAGATAAATGCTATGGCAATAAAAAAACTTCAATAACTCCAAATATTGATTCTCTCATAAATAATGGTGTTTATTTTACACAAGCACTTAGCTCTGCTGCGGCTACTGCTGTAGCTGTAAGTAGTATGCTTACAGGACTATATCCATTTAATACTGGAATGGGGGATACTACTTATCATAAATTAGATTCTAAGATTTCTAATTATATTAGAGTCTTAAAAGATCATGGTTATCATACATATTCATCTGCCCCAGAGATTGCTACTGATTTTGGTTTAACATATGATTTTGAAAATGTAGACTCTACTTATGATAATTATTTCAGTTTATTTGCAGGTCTTGGTGATCAAATTATTAAAAAATTTTCTTCAGACAAATTACAACAACCATGGTTTTTTTATATTCATTTATTTGATTTACATACTCCAGTGATTGTACCTGATAAATTTTCTGAAGAAAAATATGGACTTAGTCAATACGAAAAAATGGTTTCTGCAATAGATTTTTGGCTTGGAAAACTTTTACAAAATATTGATCTTGAACAAACTTTAATCATTTTAACATCTGATCATGGTGAATACATACCTATTGTAAAACATGGTGATGAATTAATTAATTTAGAACCTAGCTCCACTGAATCAAATTTATGGAAATTAGGAAATAAAGTTCCCAAGAATCTTTATCCTATGAAAAGAAAATTTGGTTCAATGCTTCGAACTGCACGTGGAAAATTAAAATCTACAAAAACTTCCGCATTGTCTTTATCCACATATGAAAAAAGAGTTTTATTAGATTCTCGTATGGGTTCGGGCCATCGTGTATTTGATGATCTAATTCGTATTCCTCTTCTTTTTTCTGGATGTGGGATTTCTGATCAACATATAGTATCTCAACAAGTAAAACATGTCGATATTTTCCCTACTATATTGGATTTATTTTCAATAAAAAATCTAAATCAAGTAGATGGAATTAGTCTTGTACATTTACTAAAAGGTAAAAAAATGGAAGAAATTCCTGCTTGCATTGAAAGCCCTCCTTCAATTGTGGGTGATTCAGAAAAAATTATTGGAATAAGAACATCAAATTACAAATATCTAAAAAATATTTCAAATTCGAAAGAATCTTTGGAGTTATATGATTTACAAAATGATCCATTAGAAGAATGTAATATTTCTAATGAAAACCCTGAAATTGTTTTAAATTTGGATACTTTATTACAACAACTTAGAACCAATGCTAAAATTGATGAGAAAGAACATGATGAAGAAGAAATAAAGAAAATCGAAGAAAAATTAAAAAAATTAGGTTATACATGAATTTTCTAAAAGCTGAGATATTTATACTAGATTTTTTTCCGGTACTTGATGAAGCCTAATATTTTTTTCCTTGTAATTGATTCCCTTAGGGAAGACAAATTTTATGGAAAACATAAAACTTCTTTGACTCCAAATATTGATAGAATTATCAACAAAGGGGTTTATTTCAAAAATAATATTAGTGCAGCAGATGGAACTGTTTTTGGTTTATCATCATTATTTACAGGATTATATCCATTTAAAACAGGTGTTACTAAGGGAGGATATAACAAATTAGATCCTTCCATTGTAAATTATTTTTCAATTCTTTTAGCTCAAGGATATAATGCATATGGTTGTGTACATAAAATTGTAGAAAGTATGGGACTTCTCAAAGATTTTGAAAAAGATCATCCAAATACATATGAAGGATTTTTAAATTTATCTGAAGGTTTAGGTAATCGAATTGTCAATCAATTAAAACCAAATTTTATGAAAGAACCATGGGTGTTTTTTCTTCACATAAATGATATTCATTTTCCTATAGTGCCACCAATTGAATTTGATGACAAAAAATTTGGATCAAGTAAATATGAACGTATGATATCTTCTATTGATCACTGGATTGGAAAATTTTTAGAAAATATAGATCTTAAAAAAACCTTAATGATTATAACAGCAGATCATGGTCAATACATTCCACATGTTAAATCAGGTGATAAATTTATTACTTTGGAGCCTGATGGATCACTCCAACGTACAACTACAAAGTTGGGAAACAAAATACCTTCTTTCTTGGAACCTATTAAGAAAAAATCATTTTTTGCTATAGAATCTATTCAAAAATATAGAAAGGAAAAAAAAATTGAAAATTTACATTTACGTCCTTATGAAAAACGTGGATTATTAGCACAACGTACTGATAAAGAACATTTTTTATTTGATGAAAAAATTCATGTCCCTCTTTTATTTTTGGGTTACGGAATAAATAAACCAAAAATTATTTCACAACAAGTAAGAAATATTGATATTTTTCCAACAATATGTGATTTACTCTCTTTACCTACTAGGAATGAATCAATTGATGGGCAAAGTTTGTTTCCTTTATTTAATAATCAAAAAATCTCTGAACTACCAATTTTTTTAGAAACTAGTCCATTAATTCAAATAAAATCTAATGACACTATAGGTATTAGAACTTCTCATTACAAATATTTTAGAGATAAAAATGATGAAAAAAAACTCAGAAATTTATATAATTTGATAAATGATCCTTTTGAAGAAAATAACATAGTTGATGATAATCCTGAAATTGTTAAAGAAATGGAAGAAATGATTTTAAAATTTAGATCTAGTTTAAAATCCACCAATGAATTTGATAAAAATGAATTGCATGAAATTGAGAAGGAACTAAAAAAATTAGGATATAATTAATTTCTATTAATCCATTTAACAAGTTTTTCTTTTAATTCTCCTTCAATTTTAATTCCTGTTCCATACAAATCATTCAATTCTTTAGGATCATTTTTTAGATTAAATAATTTCCATTCATTTGGTGTTTTTAAAAATATCAATTTATAATTTATAGTCTTAATACAAAAAACATTTGGTTCCTTTGGTGATGGAAATGGTCCATGTAATGCACCTGTTTCTGAAAAAACAAATGATTTATCTTCCATTTTACCTTCTTTAGAGACTAAATATTTTGAAAATGTTTCTCCTGGTAAATCTAAATCTGTTTTAATTTCAACTAATTCTAAAATTGTAGGTAAAATATCAATCGTTTCTCGTAATTTACTTGTAATTCTATTCTTGATGATCTTTTTCCCTATAAATAAATAAAAACTCCTAATTGTTTCTTCATATGTAAAAGAACCATAATTTCTTTCACCAAATCTTTCACCTACACCTGTTCCATGATCAGAACAAAAAATTAAAATGGTATTTTCTAAAATATTTATTTTTTTTAATGTATCCTTAATGGTTTTTGTATAATTGCCTATTTCTAAAAATACATTATCATAGTTTTCAAGATTTGATTTTTTATTTTTATAAAATTCTTCATCATTCCATTCATATTTTTTTAATACATCTGATACTGTTACTGTATGAATTCTAGTTGAATGTAAAAATAAGAATACTGGTTTTCCGTTAGCCTTTTTAAAAGAATTTTTTATTAATTGTGGATGTCTAATTAGTAAATTATCTTCATATTCATTATGAGCTTGATGAACATCAAAACCTCTATTGGCAATAATTTTATCTGTTAACAAATCACATGCAGTATAATATCCATTCTCTTGTAAAATTTCTGGTAAAATTTTTAGATTTTTTTTAAGTCTAAACATCTTGTAGTATGCATCAATTCCATTTTCTTTACCATATAAGCCGGAAAATGTAGCATTTACTGATCCTATCGTATATGGAATAGCTGTATTTACATTATCAAAAAGAGTCCCATCTTTCGTAATCTCTTGAAATTCTTTTGAAACATGTAATCTATCCCATCTAGCACCATCTAATAAGACAAAAATTATATTTTCATTCATTTCTTCAACTTCTTTTTATGATTTATCAATTTTAATTTTCACACCAAAACATCAAATCCCTATCAATTAACTTTCCTAACTCTTCTATTTCTGGAAAAAACATTACTTGTAACTCTTTTCTTAGTATGGGGTCCATAGGAATTTTTTTCTTTTGTGGTTGATTGATCATTCTATAAATTGATGATGTATATGGAATTTTTCCTAGAATTGTACTCAATTTTAATTTATTATCTTTCATTGCTGCTTGTAAAGTTCTACTTCTGTATTCTCTATGCTCATTAAAGATTTTAAATTGTGGAATAAAACTAGAATCAATTTCAAGAAAATCCAGAACTTCTTTGAATATTTTTTTCATATCTTTTTTCATATCATCTAAAATAATCACTTTAACATTTTTCTTTCCAAATTGATCAATATACTTTCTTACTTGTGGTGTATATTTTCCTATGTCTGTATAAAACATATGTGGATGCCATTTCCCTGGAGTTTTCTTATTCTCTTCTTTTCTCCATTTTTCTGCTTTAATTGCCTCACCAAAATCTTTAATATTTTCCATAGTTTCAGTATATAATTGTGAACTATGTAATGCATACATCATATCTATTGGATTACGTAATATCATGATAATTTTTGCATCAGGAAATTTATTTTTTAATTTTAATGCGGTATTTGTTGAAGATAAATAGTCTGTACATTTTTCCCCTATTCTCTTTTCATCTTTTGCATTTTTAAATAACAAAAAATATTCTTCTTCAGTAATTTCTGGAGGCTCAAAACCAAAAAATCCTTTTCCTTCATGAATGATAAAAATATCTGGATGTTGAGATAAATATTGTTTTAATGAGGTTGTCCCAGATTTTGTTTGTCCAACAATAAAAAAATTTGGTTTTCCCAATATCTAAAAATGATAAACAATGTATATCAAGTTATTCATTAAAATAATAAAATATTTAAATTTTATTTTAATTAATCATGATTTCTAACTGAGATTTTTTTAGAGAATTTTAATTGTATTTAGATCTTATAACTATTAAACTATTTTTTTATAATATCAAAATTATGAAACGCTAAAAAATCTCAAAAAATATAAAAATATTTACAGTTTTTTTGCCATTTAAACGATTTATAAAATGATTATGAATTTTTAAAATATGAAAAAACTTGTTTTATTTATATATAAAATTGGTGTAAAAACACTCACTGGTACACATATTTCAAAATATTCTTTTGTTCAAAAACTTATTAAAAAAATAAACACAGCATTAAAACCTGAATTTGTTGAAATTGAAGGAAATAAAATTTATCTTGATAAACAAGATTCACTTTTTTTATCTATAAGAGGACATCATGAAAAAACTGCAACTAGAATTGCAAGGGAAGCAATCAAAGAAGGTGACACTGTTATAGATATAGGTGCAAACATAGGTTATTACACATTACTTTTTGCAAAATGGGTTGGTCCTCATGGAAAAGTATATGCATTTGAACCTGAACCAAGTAACTTTCAACTTTTAGAAAAAAATGTTAAAGCTAATAATTACAAAAATGTAACAATTTTTCAGAAAGCGGTATCAGATAAAAATGATAAATTAACTTTTTATATTTCTGATGAAAGCAGTGCTGCTAATCAATTATTTAAACCTAAAAAATACAGTAAAATCATTGAAGTTGATTCAATAAAATTAGATGAATGTTTTTCTCATGATCAAAAAATTGATTTTATAAAAATTGATATTCAAGGAGCTGAAGGCACTGCAATAAAAGGAATGACATCACTTTTAGAAAAAAATTCTAACACTGTAATTATGCAAGAATGGTGGCCTGATGCAATAAAAAAATACAATATGGATTCTGATGAACACTTAAAAATATTAGATAAATTAGGATACTCATTTTATGAAATAGATGGTCAACATGATACAGTAAACCCAATAACGCTCAGTAAATTAATGGAAAAATACCCCAATGAGTTTTTTGAAGACATAAATCTATTATGTAAAAAATTTTAATGGATTTCATTCATGAAAAAATTAATTCATTCAAAAAGTTCTATTTTTACTTCCAAGGCTAATGTTTTAGAATTTCTTCAATCTAACACTTCGAAGTCAAAAATTGAAAAATTGTATTATTTCACTGTAAATGAATGGATAAAAAATAATCAAAAAATCGTTAATAATATTATGAATAATTTTGAAAATCTTATCATTGTACGTAGTTCTGCATTTGGAGAGGATTCAATTGAAAGTTCTCAAGCTGGAACTTATGAAAGTATTTTGAATGTGAATCCAAAATCAATTAAAGAAATCACTAAAGGAGTTTCATCTGTAATTAAATCATATATGAAAAAATTAAACCATAATAAAAATAATCAAATATTAATCCAAAATCAAAGTTCTGATATCATTTTAAGTGGAGTTTTATTCACTAAAACTCCTGATAATGGTTCTTCATATTATGTTATAAATTTTGAAGATGGTACATCTACAGATGGAGTTACCAAAGGTATTGTTAACAATACTGTAAAAATAGTAAGAACCATCACAACAAATAAAATTCCTACTAAATGGAAAAAATTGATTTTATCGATAAAAGAAATAGAGAATATTTTCAATATGACTTTATTAGATATTGAATTTGGAATAACAAAATTAAATGAAATAATTATTTTTCAAGTTAGACCTATGACATTCATAAAATCAACAAAAAATAAAATAACTGATCATAAAATTTCATCTTTAATAATTAAAAATCAGAAAAAATTCTCTAAATTAAATACAATTAAACATGTATCTGGGAAATATACCATTTTTTCAGATATGTCTGATTGGAATCCTTCAGAAATTATTGGTAATAACCCTAATTTACTTGATTATTCATTATATGATTTTTTAATAATGAAAAATGCATGGCATAAAGGTAGAACATTTTTGAATTACAACGATGTTAATCCTTATCCGCTTATGACAAAATTTGGAAATAAACCATATGTGGATGTTAGAGGAAGTTTTAATTCTTTAATTCCGTCTCAATTAAGTTTAAAACTAAGAAATAAATTATTGAGTTATTATTTAGATAAGCTTAAACAATTTCCATTTTTACATGATAAGGTTGAATTTGAAATTCTTTTTTCTTGTTATGATATTTCAATCGATTCTAGATTAAATGAATTAACTAAATCCAATTTTTCTAAAAATGAAATAACTTTAATCAAATCATCATTACTCAGTTTTACTAATGAGATTATTGAAAATTTTCCTAAAACATCAATATATTGTTCAAATTCTGTTAAAAAATTGGAACAAAATCATATTCAAATCTTAGATAAATTATCTAACTCTAAAAATTATAAACAAATTCTTGAATCTGCAAATTTTTTGTTATTAAATTGTCAAAAATTAGGTACAATTCCATTTTCTACTATGGCTAGAATTGCTTTTATTGGTTCAATTTTGTTAAAAAGCCTTCATAATGAAGGAGTTATTGATTCAAAATCTTTGGATAATTTTATGAATTCAATATCTACACCATTGTCTGAAATTCAACACGATATTATGAAATATGAATTAGGGAAAATTCCAAAAAAAGTCATTTTACAAAAATATGGTCATTTACGACCTGGTACATATGACATAAATGCTGCACGATATGATACGAATAATCTTTTTTTTAATAACATTAATTTTTCAACCAAATATAATAAACAAAAATCACAAAAATCATTACCGAATATAGGTAAAATTTTATCAAAACATGGATTAATTTTCAATAACATAAATTTCTATTCCTTTGTTAAAACATCATTAATTCAACGAGAAGAATTAAAATTCGAATTTACTAAAAGTCTTAGTGATGCTATTGAATTAATTGCTAAAGCAGGATATGAATTAGGATTTTCTAGACAAGATATGTCTAATTTATCACTAAATGATATTTTTAAATATAATTCTTTATCCAAATCAAAACTAATTAATTTTTGGAAGAAAAAAATTCAATTACAAAAAGCTAATAAAATTGATAATGATAATTTAGTACTTCCACCTTTATTATTTTCTGAAAATGACTTTGAAATAATAAATTATTATATTTCAAAACCAAATTTTATTACTAATAAAAAAATAACTGGTAATTTAATTACATTGTCTTCTAAACAAAAAAATAATTTATATGGCAAAATTATTTTAATTGAAAATGCTGATCCTGGATATGATTGGATTTTTACTAAAAATCCATCGGCATTAATTACAAAATATGGTGGAGTTGCATCTCATATGGCTATTAGATGTGCTGAAATTGGATTGCCTGCTGCAATCGGATGTGGTGAATTAATGTATGAACAGTTAAAAAATTCTTCCCAAATTCTTTTAGATTGTAAACATGAGGAAATTTTAATTTTGGAGCATTATGAAAAAAATGATGAGGTAGAAGCTAGAAAAATACTAAAATCATTAGGATATATCAAATAATAGGATTTTGTGATAATTTTGATAAAGAAAATAGGTATAACTTCACGTATTGTAGAGGCCCCTAATTACAATGAACAGCGTGATGCATTGAGTCATGATTGGCCTAAATTTTTACAAGCATTAAATTTGATTCCAGTTTTTATTCCAAATGCTTTACCTGATATTGATGAATTTTTAAATAATCTAGATCTTGATGGATTTATTTTATCTGGTGGAGATAATATTGGGGATAGTTTTAAACGAGATAAAACTGAAAAATGTATTATTGAATTTGCAATAAAAAACAAATTACCAATTTTTGGAGTGTGTCGTGGTATGCAAGTAATAAATAATTTTTTTAATGGAGAAATATTACAATCTAATACCACTAAACATGTTAACAATTCCCATTTAGTTGATCTTTTAGAATCACCATTTTCAAAAACTTTGATATATAATCAGATAAATGTTAATTCATTTCATCAAAATTTAATTAAATCTGAAATATTAGGAAATGATTTGATTCCTTTTGCAATAGATAGTTCAGATAATACTATAGAAGGATTCTTCCATAAATTTTTACCAATTTTTGGAGTTATGTGGCATCCAGAACGTAATCCTGCTGATCATAGTAAAATTATTTTACAAAATATATTTAATGATCAGTCATTTTGGACAAAGTAATTTGAAAGCAATAATTTTAGCTGCAGGAGAAGGAAAAAGACTACGCCCACTTACTAATTCAAAACCTAAGTGTATGATTGAATTATTTGGGAAAAGTTTACTTGAACATAATATTCAACTTCTAAGAAACTGTGGAATAACTGATATCTCAATTGTAACAGGATATCTTCCAAAATCAATTTCTATATCTGATGTATCATATTTTCATAATCCAAATTTTATAAATACCAATATGGTTGAAACATTATTTTGTGCTAGAGAAAAACTTGATAATTCAGTAATCATATCATATGCAGATATAATATATGAAAAAAAAGTACTTGAATCATTAATTAATTCAAAAAATGATATCTCAATAATTTTTGATAAACAATGGGAACGTTATTGGAAAATAAGATTTGATAATCCTCTTGATGATGCAGAAAGTTTAATTTTTGATAACGAAAATTTTATTATAAATATTGGCCAAAAAGTTAAAGATCTTTTAAAAATACAAGGTCAATATATCGGTCTAATGAAATTTCAAAATTCAGGAATAAAAAACCTTATAGAATTTTACGATAAATCTAAAAAAATTTCAATTGGTGGAACTAATCCCCTAAATACAACATTACCTTTTGAAAAATCTTACATGACAGATCTATTACAAGGATTGATTGATGACGGATTTAAAATTCGTGGAATTCCTATTGAAAATGGCTGGTTAGAAGTAGATTCTTTTCATGATTATGAAATCTACAAAAAAATGTATTCTGATGATTTATTATCCCAATTTTTCTCCCCATCTTAATCTATTTTTTAGTTAAATTAATAATCACTCTAACTTTTAAAGTAAGAATGGATTCTTTTCAAGATTATAATATCATATTGATCAATCTTGACGGACTAAGACGAGATAAAATCAAATTATGTCCTATCCTAAATTCATTATCTAAAAAAAGTTATTATTTTTCAAAAATGAATACTGTTGCTCCATATACTTTTGCATCCCTCCATTCAGTTTTTTCAGGTATGTATCCTTCTAGAAATGGTGTAAATGGGTACTATAATATTTTCAAATTTAAAAAAAACCAAATTACTACTTTAACTGAATTTTTAAAAAAAAATAATTACTATACATGTTGTGATATTATAGATGAGTCAGTAATTCCAGAACAGGGTTTTGATGAATTTAAAATATTTGATGAAGAAACTGTTGATTTCAAAAAACGTCATAGTGATTTAATATCTAAATTATCTCAAAAATCAAAATTTTTTCTATTTTTACACTTTACAGAAACACATAAGCATTTAGTTAGAGCGGTAGTTCAAAAATACAAGCAAGAAGAAAACGATGATGATTATTTTCAATTTCAAGATGAAAATAATAAGCGATATAATTCTTATTTACCCTCTTGTGATGAATATGTGAAAACTCTTTTAGATTCTATTAAACAAAATGAAATTGATAAAAAAACCATAATCATATTTTTTTCCGATCATGGAACAAGTATTGGTGAAAAAAATGGGGAAAAATTTTATGGTGTTTATACATATGACTATACTTTGAATGTTTTTTGTATAATCAATTTCCCAGAAATAATACCTCAAGTCATTAAGCAGCAATGTAGAACAATTGACATCTTACCAACAATTTTAGAATTAATTAATGAGAAAAATGATGAGAAAAATGATGACTCTTTAAAAATCCAAGGAGAGAGTCTTATTTCTCTTATTAAAAATTCATCTAGTTCAGATCGAGATGTATTTGTTGAAACTGGTGGATTATATGGTCCATGGCCATCTCCAGAAAAACATAATGTTTTTTGTGTAAAAAATACTAATAAAAAATTAATTTTTAATGATATTCCAAAAACATGGGAGTTTTATGATTTAATTAATGATCCTTGTGAATTAAATAATATTTATGATGAAAATTTAGATGATGTTATTAAGTTTAAAAATAAATTAAGATATTTTTTTAACGAAAATGATATAGAGATTAAATTTTAAATAATTTAATTTACAACCTTTTTAAATAAATCCTTTAATTTTTTTATTTATTATTTCTGCAATTCTTTTGTTACCTAATTTAGAAAAATGTCCACCATATTCATTATCATCTGAATAAAGTTTATCTAAATCATTTTCCTGTAATAATTCTTCTGTTAAATTAATTATTTTTAATTCATTAATATTTTGTAATTCATTCATAAATTTTTCATAAAAATTATAATTTGATTTAATAAATAATACATCATCTTTTTGTGGAAACATTAGGAAAATAGGCTGAAATTTTTCTTCCTTTGAAAATTTTATGAATTCTTCAATGATCTTTTTAAATATATTTTTAGCTTCTTCATTTTTATATAATTGAATCCTCCATTTTAAATTAATTTTCATAATTATTTTCATTGGATTCCATTCAATTTTACTAACATCTTTTTTCATTTTTTTATAAAAATCAATTTTTAGTATCCAATAAATTATTGAAAAATTCCTTAATGGATTTTTTAAAACAGTTAAAGAATATGGAAAACTAATCATTTCTTTACAGAATTTTTTATTATAAAAATAATCATATTTTTTTATTTCATCTAAATATTTTTCATATTGTTCAAATTTTGATTTTTCATTAATTGGATTTTTAATTAATTCTAACTTATTTTCAGATAAAATGAATCTAGGTTTAAAACCAAATGTATTACCGTATTCAAAATAATGTTTCCAGAAATTTAAGTTTCTTCTAATTGAATCTGGAACTACCCCTAAAATTACATATTTTGTTTTATTAGACTTGTATTCTCTCTTTAATCTCAAAAAAGATTGGTCTATTCCATAATTTCCTACCCCAAAATTTTGAATATTTGAATCCATTATTTTTGATAATTCATTTTCCCATGTTTCATTATCGTTTACTTGCCTTGCAAATGTAAATGAATCCCCATAACATGAAATTAATGATTCTTTTTCTTCATAGCCTGGATTCACTCTTGCACCCTTTTCATTAATATTCCATTTTACAAAGTTTGATTTTCCATATTCCTCATTATTGGTATTTGGTTTTCTAACCCAACCTAATTCTTCATCAAATCCCTTCTCAAAAAATTTCTCTAATCCTTTTTTTGATAGAACTGGCTTTTCATCTTTTTTAGTAATCATCCAATGAAATTTACTTCTAACAATTTTCACCAAACTAAAACAGATAATCTCTATGATTATTAATCCTACACAAATATTAATTATAATTAATAAATTTTCCAAAGTTAGTAATTATGAAAACTCACTATAGTAAAATCTTTTTATTTTTAACCTGATCTTTTATTTTGTTTTCTCTCTAACTACATTGACTATTGAATAAAGAATGGTTGCTGTTACTAAAAGTACAATTCCAATTACAATTCCTCCTATCCCAATTAATGAAATGTTTGTAATGATTTTTCCTGATTCTGAAAATAATTGTATAGTCCAAAATAGAAAAAATAAACCCATTCCTAAGAAAAATAAACCTGAAACTCCATAGAATTTTAATGGATGTTCTATCGATGTGAATTTAATAGTACTCAAAATTACTGATGCACCATGTGATACTGGATTATGAGTTGATGTGTCTCCTTGATATGATACAATTATTGGTACTTCAATAATCGTTGCTTTATTTTTTGATGCTTTTATCAAAATTTCTGTTGAAACTCCCATCCCGGATTCTGATGGAATAATACTTTCTAAAATTTTTTTATTATATGCTCTAAATCCACTTTGTGAATCTGTTAGTTTTTTTCCTATTGATGAATTTGTTATAGATGTAATTGTTTTAATTCCTATTTTTCTATATTTTGGAATTTCACTATTTTCTTCAAGAAACCTTGAACCAATTACAATATCTGCTTCATTATTTTTTATGGGATCTATTACAGAATTAACATCTTCAATTCTATGTTGGCCATCTGCATCAAATGTAACTAATATGTCTGCATTGATTTCTTTTGCTTTTAGGAAAATCGTTCGTATTCCTGCACCATATCCTAAATTCTTTTCATGTTGAACTACAATTGCTCCTAACTCTTTAGCAATCTTTCCTGTTAAATCATTTGAACCATCATCACATACAATAATATCTGTAGTTATTTTTTTTAGTTTTACCAAAATTGCAGCAATATTTTTTTCTTCATTAAAAGCTGGAATCCCAATCACTATTTTCATATTTCAGTTTTTAATGATGGCTTTTTAAAGTTGTAGAATGAAAATTTCATTCCCTTAGTTTGGATTTAATAAAATCTATTGATTTTACAGGTGTTGGGTCTGTATCAGATATCACTGCTTTGTAAATTGAAGTATAATCTAACAAATAAACCAAATGAGTTATTTTGGATAAAATGTTACCCTTAATTGATAAAATCTCTTTGTAGTTAATTCCATTTTTATCAAAATATGTTTTAACTACTTTCCATCTTTCTTTTGTTTTGATATAATCATCATATCCTTGTAATAATATTGGAAGTATGTTTGATTTTTTTTCCCATGACACAATACCATTATGAGAAGCTTCTACAATATCTTCCACCATCACATGCATTTTTGCATTTTCTTGTAGTGAATTTTTAAATCTAATTGCCGCTGATTGCAATCCCCACGGATAATAAATTAAAGGAATTCCGGAAATTTCTTGAGCTAAATTAATTGCAGGATTTTTAGAAGTTAAATTTTTAGAAGAAATTTTATTATTTAATAGTTCTAATTCTTTAATTGAATTAATTATTTCATTTTTTTCTACAGGAATAATATCTTCAAGAACTTTTAACATGGTATATAGGTATGATACAAACGATGCTCTAGGAGAATGAATTTTTTCAATTTTTCTAAACTCTAAATTATTTTTAATACAAAACTTTTCTAATAATCCTCCAGAAGAAAATGAAATTGTATTATAATTTTGTTTTACTGCGTCTTTTATTGCAGATAATGTTTCAGCTGTATTTCCTGACACACTAGTGAAAATCACTAATGAATTTTTATCAATTGTTTTGGGTAAAAGATATCCTTTAACAATTGAAATATGGATATTTGTTTTTGAAAGAATCGATGAAAAAATATCTCCCAATGTACCTGATCCTCCCATCCCAACAAACACTACATGATCTACATCCTTGAATTGAGCAATTTTGATATTTGAATTATATGCATTTTTAGAAATCTCTGCCCATTTATCATATATTTTATACATTGATTTAGAATCTACTCTATCCAATGCTTCTAAATCTAACACTTCTCACAAAACAATTATCAATAATATAATACTTAATAAATCTCTGATTTTGAGTATGATTTGTGATATGTGATTGAATACTGAGATAAAATCACTAAAAACAGTTGAATGGAAAAATAATAAGGTGGTAATGATTGATCAGACTAAGCTTCCAAATGAATTAGTTTTTGTAGAATATGATGATTTTAACCAAGTTGCAGATGCAATTAGTACTCTAGTTGTAAGAGGAGCACCTGCAATTGGTGTATCTGGTGCATTTGGTTTAGCACTAGCAGTATTACAAAGTTCTGCTAATACTAAAGATGAATTATTATCTGATTTGGAAAGAGCAAAAAAAATTCTTTTTGCAACAAGACCTACTGCAGTAAACTTAGGATGGGGGTTAGAAAAAATTATGAATGTTGCAAAATCTGGTAATTCTGTAGATCAAATTAGAGAAATAGTAATTTCTACCGCTAAGAAAATGGCAGATGAAGATATTGAAATAAACAAATCTATGGGAAAGAATGGTTCAGTACTTTTTAATGATAATGATACTATAATGACTCATTGTAATGCTGGTGCATTGGCAACTGTTGCATATGGAACTGCACTAGGTGTAATTAGGGCAACAAGAGAAAGTGGAAAAAATGTCAAAGTAATTGCAACTGAAACAAGACCTATTCAACAGGGTTCAAGATTAACTGCATTTGAATTAAAACATGATGGATTTGATGTCAGTTTAATTCCAGATACTGCAGTTGGTTATTCAATGGCAAATGGGTTAGTGAATAAAGTTGTAGTTGGTGCTGATAGAATTGTAAAAACTGGTCATGTATTTAATAAAATTGGAACCTATCAAGTAGCAACAATGGCAAAACAACATGGAATTCCGTTTTATGTTGCAGCACCATTATCTACAATTGATCTTGAAACTAAATCTGAAAATGTGATTATTGAGATGCGAAAAGGAAGTGAAGTTACTGGAATTGGGGAAAAAAAGACTGCACCTGATGATATCAATGTGATTAATCCTGCATTTGATATGACTCCTCCTGAACTAATTTCAGGAATAATTACCGAAAAAGGCGTGGCTACTGCCCCATATGAGGAATCAATTCCAAAATTATTTGAAGCTAATAATTAGAAAGTTTTTATTGTTTTTCAAATGGTTCATAACATTATGAGTACTGTTTCTGCACAAGCTATTGAAGAATCACTAAAACAGTGTATGGATCCTGAAGTGCCTCTAAATATTGTTGAGATGGGGTTAATCTATGGAATTGATGTTGCAGAAAATAACGATGTTAATATCAAAATGACAATGACTACACAAGGTTGTCCATTACATGAAACTTTAGTTGAAGATGCAACAAGATATGCCAAAAAAGTTCCAGGAGTAAATAATGTCAAAATAGACATTGTATGGGAACCTGCATGGTCAATGGATAAAATGACTGAAGAAGGAAAATTAAAAATTAAAAATATGGGTGCTGCTATGAATACACCTGCACCAATTAATTATGAAACTGCATTACCTCAAGGTGTTGGAAAGTTAGTCAAACAAGAAGATGGCTCTATGGTTTTGGCAAATGAACATGAACAAGGATTTATGGTAAATCAAGCAATTGTAGATTTTTGGAAATCATGTAATGGTTCCCGTAAAGTTACAGAACTTGTTGAAGTATTTGCACAACAAACAGGATTACAAAGAAAACAAGTAGAAAAAGAAGTCATGCAATTATTACAGCAACTTCGTGATGGTGGATTAATTGCAATTGCTGGTCAACCAGATGTTCCAAATGTAGAATTTAAAAAATAATTTTAAAAAATATAGTTTGAATTTGCACCATCAAAGTTAATTGTAACACCTGTTAGATATTTTATATTATTTTCAATGATTGCTCTAACAAAATTTCCAATTTCTTCTGGTTCTCCCAATCTTTTCATTGGTAAAGATTTTTCATATTCTTTAATATTTTCAATTAATTCTTTAGTTCTATCTGTGTTAATTGGACCTGGTGCAATGTTAATACAACTGATATTTTTTTGAGCATAATTTTTACTTAATACTTTAAAAACTTCTGCAAAAGCTGCCCTATACGCTGATGAAATTATCAATTTTGCACTTGGTTCTTTAATTACACTTGAACTAATTAAGAAAATGTACCCTTCATCATTAATTTTGATATTTTGTAAAATTGTACAAAATCCTAAAAATAATTGATTATGATATAATTTCCAATCCTCTTCTGTAATGTCTGAGAATTGTTTTGGTGTAGGACCACCTGTATTTAGAATTAAAATATCCGTTTGAGTATATTTTTCTAGAAATTTTTTAACACTTGTTAGATTTGATGTATCTATATCATTTTTTGAAGCTGCAAAAACATCAATTTCTATTGATTTTAGTGCATCTGAAATTGATTTACCAATTCCTCGTGAGCCGCCAAGAACAATTGCTCTAGTCATGTTATTTTCAAAATAAACTTGATAATTAAATTTCTTTAATTTCAGTAATTGTTCCTAATACTGAATCCATCTGAATTATTGCCTTCTTTTTATCCCATCCTAATGCAACATACCAGTCCCCTGCATCATCATGATATTTTGTTTCCAATGTTTTGATATTTTCTGGTATTACATCATATTTTTTTGCAATTCCAGACATTGCAAGTGCAATAGCATCTTTTTCCTTTTCTAATCTTCTTTTCATTAATCCAATTCCAGGACTCATATTTTTCTTAGATTGTCTTTTCTAATATAGTTAATTGGGAAAATTACTCACAAAGCCCAACTTTTCAAATCGATAAATTTACAATATTTCAAATAGTGCTTTTTTTAAAAAATAAAAATGAAACTTGTTTCAAATATTATAAACTCTATTCCTATCCCAACTACCACTTTAGTTTCCCTAGTTTCTATTCTTGCAGTTTTTGGACCGTTCATTTCAGTTTCTGGAGGATTTTGGGACGCAGTTAATCACTTGATAAATGAACCTGATTATTTTTGGAGTATTCAACACATGGTTGTATATTTTGGAGTTTCTTTGGTTGCATCTGCTGGTTTTTTAGGAATTTTTCTTTTACTAAAAAAGTCAGTACACGGAACTCTAAAAACTGGAATTTCACTTGTAGTTATTGGTGCCATAATTCAACTGGTTGCAGGCTTTGCAGATTCTGTTTCCCATGATGTGTATGGTATTGATGGATTAATTTCATGGTCACATCAACCACTCGAAATAGGTTTAGTTTTAGCAGCACTTGGTGGATTTTTAACATTAAAAAATAGAGAACATACTAAACTCAAAATCTTAATTCCACTTTCCATAATTGCTTTTCTTTTCTTTACAACTTGGCTTGTCTTTAACTTTGCTTTAATTTTTGGACATACAATACAATGTATCTACATTCATGTAATATTTTCCTCAGGATGTTCAATCCTGTAATTTCTTAATTTAACAAATGACAAAATAACAATCATAATTCCTCCTGCAAAAGTCATAATTCCAGAATAAATCATTTCCCTTACCTTTGAATTTCCTAATTCTATTTGTATTTCAATTGAACGCTCTAATGTATTGACAACATTTATTGTATAATTCCCACTCTTTTCAAAATCAAAGTAACTTACAGACATTTTTGTTTCTACATTTTTTTCTGAAATTACATTGTTATTTTCATCTAAAACTTGAGCAAATATTTTATATTTTAAAAATTCAGGCATGAGAATTTTATAATATCCGATTCCTTCTCCTTCAAAATATAATTGAATTTTGTGAGATTGTTGTGGTTTTAAAGTAAATTCTTCTGTAATTTTTTCACCTTCTACAAATATCAATGATGTCCAAATTATCCCTATCACACTTAGTATAATTCCAATTTTAAATAATGATATTTTCAATTTAATGATTTTGTAAATTATTTGTTTAATAAAATAATCTAAAGGGCTCGGAGGGCTTCGATCCCTCGACCTAGCGGTTCGAAGCCGCTCGCACTATCCAGACTGTGCAACGAGTCCAAACAAGTAAGAATTTAACAGGCCTAAATATCTGTCTAGATACTTTGAAAGTATCAAAAAAAGTAGCAGGTGTTGAATATGCTATTAGAGATATAGTAGAATCTGCAAGAAAAGTACAACAAAAAGGAATGAAAGTAGATTACCTCAATATTGGTGATCCTGTCCAGTTTGGTTTTCAACCACCTGATAATGTACGACAAGCTTTGGTTGATGCAATTAACAAAGGCGAAAATTACTATTCATCATCCGAAGGTCTTTTGGAATTAAGACAAGAGATTGCAAAAAAAGAAAATGTTAAAGGATTATCCATTTCATCTGAAGAAATTCTAGTTACAAATGGAGTTTCTGAAGGACTCGATATGGTGATCTCATCAATTGTAGAAGATGGTGATGAAGTACTATTACCAGGACCATATTATCCACCTTATGCATCCTATGTCCGATTACATGGCGGAATCCCTGTAGAGTTTGCAGTAGATTTGAATAATTCTACACCAGACATTGAGGATATAAAATCTAAAATCACTTCAAAGACGGTAGCCATTTGTTTGATTAGTCCTAACAACCCAACTGGAGTTGTGTTTAATGAAAAATCCCTTAAAGACTTAGTAGATATTGCAAATCAACATAATCTTTACATTATTTGTGATGAAATTTATGATCAAATTATTTTTGATGAAAAATTTGTAGGAATTGGTAAAGTTGCAGGCGATTCACCAGTAATTGTTCTAAATGGTTTTTCTAAAGTTCATTTAATGTCTGGTTGGAGAATTGGATACATTGCATTTAATCAATCATCAAAGCTTGACGATTTACGAGAAAATTTACCAAAGCTTGCTAGAGTAAGAATTGCAACTAGTCTTCCAGTACAACATGCAGCACTTGAATCATTACGTGGACCTCAAGATTATATTGGTAATTTTGTTTCAGAAATAAAAAAACATAGAGATTTTGTAGTAAAACGACTAAATGAAATGCCTGGTTTATCTTGTCCTAATCCAAAAGGTGCATTTTATGCATTTCCAAAAATTGAAGATAATAGATTTAGAACAGATAAAGAATTTGTTACAAAATTATTAGAATCAAAAGGAGTCCTTACAGTTCACGGTTCTGGATTTGGAGAAAAATATGGCAGTGGTCATTTTAGACTAGTTTACCTTCCAAGTTTAGACATTTTAGATTCAGCAATGAATAAAATAGAAGAATTTGTTTCTCAATAATTCCAAACTGAATATTTTTGTGGAATAATCTCTATTATACAGTTAGTATCCTTTAGTAATTCTTTTGCAGATTTATTTTCTAATGTCTTAAAATATCGTAAAAGAATTTTTTTAGCCATTTTTTCTACTTTAGATTTTTCTAAAATTAAATTGGCTTCTCCTTGTCCCATTACACCATAAATATTTGGAGCATTAACTCCTACATCGATACAAAAAGAAATTTTGTTATTTTTTGTAATGTTTTTTGCTTTTTGTGTTTTGATGTTTGTGCCTATGTAGAATTTTTTTCCTAAATATTTATACCAAACAGGAGCAATATGTGGCATTTTATTTTTACCAATAGTTGCCAATCGCAATACTTTTTGTGATTTTAAAAATTCATCTTTTTTGTTCATTTTTTCTAAATCCTAATAGTATCATAAAAATACCAAATCCTAACATTAGCATTGAAACTTTTTCATTAGTTATTTCTGCATTAAA